>MDSZ01212806.1_pt1 | contig 13634 bp, 7 predicted proteins | sample 811201 | NCBI WGS metagenome assembly MDSZ01 (sample SAMN05326647, study PRJNA326480) | marine metagenome | isolation source: seawater | place: Indian Ocean: North | collected 2010
GCTCTTAAGATTGGTCCCTATGGTGGGACAATTAATTTAAATGAAGATACCCTTCATACCGACGTAGAGCTCGCTGTACAATACGACGGTACTACAATTGGTCTTAATGGCTCCGACCAATTATATATTCTACAAGCGGGTGGCTCTAATGGTATTGGCTCATCGCACCTTAGAACTGACGCTTTCGGTCTAGGTCTTGCTGGTGGTGCTGGTGCCGATATTGATGTAGGTGCCGGTTCTGGTTTAAACGTCGATGGTAACTTTGTAAATATTGACGCGCTTGGAGTAACCAACTCCATGCTTGCTGGCTCAATTAACGATGCAAAACTGGACCCAATTACCACCGCTGGTAAAGTTGAAGGTTCTGCTGTTGAGCTAAATGCTGGTGGAACACTTACTGATGACGCTGGCCTAAAAGTAGCCGATAATAAAATTGGTAAAGTTCACCTAATGACCGATGTCGCTGGCGATGGTCTTGCCGGTGGTAATGACACCGCTCTTTATGTCGGTGCTGGTTCTGGTTTACACACACAAGGAGATTTTGTAAATGTTTCGGAGGGTGGAGTAGTAAATTCCATGCTCGCCGGTTCAATCACTGATAATAAACTTAGTCAAATTACTACCACTGATAAAGTTGCTGGCTCCGCTGTTGAGTTAGCTACTGCCGGCGGACTTGAAGATGACTCTGGTCTCAAACTGAAGTCTAACGCAGTAGACGAAAGCCACATTAAGACTACGGTTGCTGGACTTGGTCTCTCAAAAGCAGTAGGAGCAGCTATTAATGTCGGTGCAGGATCCGGTTTACACGTTGAAGGCGATTTTGTAAACATTGATGCTCTTGGTGTTACAAATAGCATGCTGGAAGGCAGCATTGGTGCTGATAAACTAGCCGGTTCAATTCCCAACAGCAAACTTAATTTATCTGCTGGTGATGGTTTAACTGAAACTTCTGACACTCTTGATGTTGTTGGCGGAGACGGTATTACGGCAAACGCTAATGATATCCAAGTTGATTCTACGGTTGTAAGAACTAGTGCTAGCGCAACGCAAACACTTGCTGGTAATTATACATTCTCAAATATTTTAAATCTTAGTTCTGGTATTGTAATTGGTGGTGACTTAGAAGTTCGTGGTCAGACCGTTATTACCGAACAAAACCAAGTTAATATTGGTGACAATATCATTGTTCTTAACTCTGATTATGTCGGTAGTAATCCGCCAGATGCCGGTTTCCAAATTAACCGTGGTGGATCATTAACTAACGCCTCATTAATCTTTGATGATGACGGAGATAATGTATGGAAAGCTGGATTAGAAGGTTCCGAGTATCAAATTCATACCGCCGGAAACTTTAGACAATATCAAAAAACTATCCCCAACGGCGTATCAAGGGAAAGTGTATTGTTTGGGTTTACGTTCGGCGCAGCACCCAATGTAGTATGTTCCATACAGCACACCGGTGTTGCTGATATGGATAGCGACGGAAGCGATGACGATCCAGATTTGGTTTCCTGCATGGTTACCAAGGTTAATACTACTGGATTTAATATTGACTTTAGCTGTGTCATCCCAAATACTGGTTACCAGATTAAGGCCTTCGTGTCTTCACTGTCTCATTAAAGTCCTATAGATAATTAAACAAATTATCTCTTATACCCCCTCTTTCATAAATGGAAGTGGGGGTTTTTTATATTTACATTTTGTACCATTTAATAATATAATATAATTGAGATAATTTTGCTTATGAACGATAAAGAAAAGGAGATAGAAGAGCTTACTAACCATATAATTAACAATATTAGCATGGTGGAAGTTATCAGTATTATTACTGAAAAAGCTAGAGAAAAAGCAATAGAAATTATAAACGGTAATACTACAGAAGAAGAGACTAATAAAGAAAAAAAGGGTACGTTTTGGAAAACGGTTCAAGTTGAAGAGCCGACCAAAAAGAGAACCTTTACTACAAAAAATACGCGCTCCAAAGGCTTTACTACTAAAAAGACGCGCAAGAAGAAATGAGTAACCTAGGTCATAATTTATATTTAGGCAATATACTCGGTCCGACTGGGCCAGTGGGGCCGTCTGGGCCCCTAGGGCCTTCTGGAGCGACGGGTCCTGTTGGACCAGCTGGAGGAGCCACGGGACCCTCGGGAGCAACGGGTCCTGTTGGACCAAAGGGGGAGGTGGGCGCTTCTGGTTTTAGTTTTTATGGCTCAATTAATCATTATATAGATCTTAATGATAGCACCACAGATATAGGAAAAACATTTACGATCACAGCGCTTACTGGACTAGCTTACAACGAGGGAAGCAGGATAAGAATATATGATTTAAATACTTCACCGTGTTTTATGGAGGGCGTGGTAACCTACTATACTCCTCTAAGTACTAATTTATCTTTAAGCATAGATTACAAAGTCGGTGGTTGTGCCGGTTCTAATTGGAACATAAATTTGGGAGGCTCTGTGGGAGCGACTGGCCCAACCGGGCCAGCTGGATCATCCTTTAGTTTGAGTACCTCAGCAAACACCAAAGTTTTATACAATGACCAAGGGAGCGTTTCTAATTCTAATTTATATTACAAAGAAACCACAGAGGATATTAATTATTTTGGAATCAATGAGTCCGATCCGGGTTTAGCTCTAGACGTAAGTGGCGACTCTAAAATTAAAGGTAACTTTTCTGTAAGCGGAAATATCGCTACCACCGGCAACTTAGAAGTTCATGATATAACTTCTACCACTTATTTAAGTTTAGAAACTGGATACTTGGTTTGTGATCCAGTTAATAATACGCCGGTAAAATACATTATTCCATCAATAGAGTATCAGCTTTTAGATACAACCACTAATGTTGCCACTTATACTTTGAGTAGCTCTTGTAAGGGGCCAGAGTGGTTAATAATATGGGACGCAACCGAGCAGCAAATAATTCAGCCAAGCGTATATACAGTTAACGGTGACCAAATTACATTTTCAAACCCGAGTACGCTCCCCATGGGTGGACTTGATATAAGACACATAAAAATATAATGTCAGCTAATAAAAAAACATCTCGCTTTGATAAAATTAGAGCATCACAAATATGTGGTGAGGGATTAACCATTAGTGGAAATAATCTTGTTATCAGCGGGCACAAGGGCTATTTTCATGAGCTCGAAGTGGATGACATTAATTCGGCTCCTCATTTAATTTACGCATTTAGGTTTGGTGGGCCCGTAGCGCATGTGCCCACTGGCGATCCGCAGGGGTTAGTGGCAGGGACGACTTCGATTAATGTAGATAATAGCGGAATATTTGCCACTGGAGATCATGTTATTATTAACCCGACTGATAATAACTACCATCAAGAACAACATACAATTACTGGTATATTTTCTAGTAATCCTTATTTAAGTTCACCAGCTGGGACACTGCATGTTGAGGACTCTTTAGCTTATAGCTATACCACGGGTACATTAATAGCTAATAAGTTTGCTACTACTGGAACCTCTTCCGATAGGTGCTCCTCATCTACTTGTTATGATACTAAAAATTTATATTTAGAGTATGGTAAACCTGAAGATATTATGTGGAAAGCTAGTGGTTATAGAGAGTGGTTCATAGAGGAATCAGGAATAAAAATAAACATTACTGGGGCTCCGAATAGTATAATAGAGAGCGGGTTATTAACTTTTATTTACCCAGATTAATATAGTGTAAAATACAAAAATGGCTACGGTATATTTAGGCAATCTTTTTGGAGCTACGGGTCCCACGGGACCTTCTGGACCATTGGGCCCTACAGGGCCTACAGGGCCCCAAGGAGACCCCGGAGCACTAAATACGGGTCCGACTGGCCCCACGGGTCCTTCGGGTCCCACAGGGCCATCCTGCGACGCTACAACGTCCGATGTAATCGATCTCACATCTAGTGCAACCGCCCCGGGTCAAACATTTTCCATGTCCACTCAAAGTGGCAAATGTTTTACTTCTGGACAGTATGTCATCGTTTCTTTAACGTCAGACCCAGACAGGTATTTAGTTGGCCAAGTTACCAATTACTCAGCTTCTACCTTATCAATTAAAACTGTAACTAGGTCTGGAACCGGTAGCGCCAGTAGCTGGAATATTAATGTAAGCGGTGCGGTTGGTCCTTCTGGCCCCTCCGGGCCAACAGGCCCCGCTGGCCCCGCTGGGGGAGCAACCGGTCCCACGGGCCCCACAGGTCCTAGAGTATTGAGGGGGGCGACCGAAGACGTTATAACCTTAACTTCCTCACACACTTTGGATTGTACAGCAACTGACGCGTTTAATTGCGAATTAGATGCGGTGTCTTCAGCAGTAACTTTAAGTAATATATCTTCTGGACAAGTTATTTACGTTAGAGTTATAACAAAAGACGCAACGAAAAATATAACATTTAATAATCCTTCTGATGGAACTATATATTGGGCGGGAGATGCTACACCAACTCAGACAACTACTGTAAATAGATCAACAGTATATCAAATTACTAAAATACATCACATAGCTTCTTCTACAAATTGTATTTATCTTGGCCAAGGCTTGGGTGAATATCATACCGTTTAAGGGTAAGTTTTATTAAGCCAGTCTAGATTGGTATTATTATTTATCTCGTAAAATCCCTCTCTATTCAGGCCATCTAATGAATTAAAATATTCTTTATACATTTTGGATACTCTTTCCAGACTGAAGTTTTTTTCCGCCCAGTTTTTGCAATCGGCAGGTACGATATTTCGAATATTTTGTAATGCCCAAACAAACTGACTCATATTTCTGCATCTATAGCCAGTTATACCATGCAGATTATTTTCAGCAAAACAACCCCAATCCGTTGTAATTATTGGCGTACCACTAAAAAGCGCTTCAATTGTCACTCCGCCGAACGGTTCAATATAGTGCGTGGGTAAAATTAAGGCTTGCGCGTGTTTTAGTAATTCCCTTCTTTTTTCTGTGTCTGCAAAACCAACATATTCTACATGACTGGGAATTCTGTCATATCCCAAATCTTTGAGATCTCCTTGCCCTGCGATTATTAGTTTTTTGTTTACTTTTTCCGTTGCTTGTATTGCAATGTTTAGCCCTTTTATTTCTGTTATTCTACCCAAATAAAGTACGTAATCATCTTTAACGCAGCTATAATTAAAATCTTTAGTATCAAAATAGTTTGGAATCACTGCGTCATACCAAGCGGGATGTTTGATCCCTAGTTCTCCATAAATAGAGTGCATAACCGCGTAAGATTCGAATACCTTATAAGGAGCGAACGTGCTCCCTGCGTCGTAACCTATACCGGGTTCAATAATATAACATCTATCTTTAAAATTGTCAGCAATTTGCCTATGGCCGGAGCCCCAAAAACAGAGAATAGAATCTCCCTCTTCTACCCTCTTACCTAATTCAATTTCACCTTTTTGATAAAAAGTCTGGTGGGCATGGTCACTGGTATTATGTTTAAAGAATTCTTTTTTCCAGTTATATTTACCGTATGATTTTTGTAGATCATCATTGGTTGTAACCGTTATGTGTTCCGCGCACTTAACAGTAGAATCTTCATGTCCGTAATGCAGAATCTCGTAATCTGCGTGCATCATTTGACAAAATTTAAGAACTTTTTGGGTAAAAGCACAGGAAAGGTAGTCTTTTGACGTAATTGTGTGGGGTATAGCGAGTGCGTGTAACTTCATTTTCTAGTAAAATATATTATAAAAACGCCCCCTTTTCAAGATAAAATATTATTGAGAGAGATCTCAACTTATGTCACATCAACAATCAGATTCGGCGTCTTGCAAGCCTTACTTTAATCAGGGGAAGTCTTTTCCTGATAACGTAAAGGATGTAGTTTGCGGCATGGACGAAGTGGTGGGTAGTACGGGACCCACAGGGCCAGCGGGAGGAATTGGTCCAACAGGTAGTGGGGTATATATCCCCGCGCTTACGGAAGATATTCTGGAGGGCACAAACGGTTCACCAGACAATAGAGATATAGATACTTATGTTAATCCTTCTGGGTGGTATCACGCCTCTAATCAATTTGCTCCCCTAGTAGAAACCAAAACTCTCTTAAGCGAGACTTATTATCCTGACGTCGAAGATCATAACATTTTTGATTTGACAATTAGCGGCTCTTGTATTTTAGGATATCCACGAAATATGAAAAACGGTAGAACTGTTAGTTTTGTGGTTAGACAACATTTAAATACAAACGGTAATAATTTGTTAAACATGGATCCAGCTTATGAATTCGATGGGGGTTATAATCAAATAACTTTAACCTCTGGAGCGAAAGATGTTATAGTTTCTACAAAAATAAATGACTTTTTATTTTGTACTATGGCTAATGATATTAAGACTGGTATATCCACGACATAATATTTTATAGTTATAGTAAATGAGTAGGGGAACAGTACAGCCTTTTAGGAGAAATTCTGCACTATATAGAGTGTATGATGATCTTATTTTGTATTTAAAGGCTGAAAATAACTATGTTGACTCAACTTATTATTATCAACAAGTTATACAGCCAGAAGGACTGAATCACGTTATAGACCCCTCCCTTCGATTTGATCCTGTTTTAGCTACCGAAGTTGGAATGCCCTTACCGGGCTTTGACGAAAACAAGAGCGTTAGTCCACTATCTAGTTTTCATAAAGATTCATATACCTCTTTTGTGTTTTCTGGAGAAGGTCCGGTCGTAGACCAGAGCTCTGCCGGAATGGACGGTTACGTTAGTGGATATTCTATAGCCGTAAGCGGGACGGGGGTTTTTACAACGGATCGGAATGCTGATTCTGCTGCAGAGTTTGACTTAGATCAAGATTTTACAATAGAATTTTGGGCTCAATTTTCTGGGGTACCAGACAAAAATCCTCACGGGGGGACGTGCCTTTTTGATTTTGGCAATTTGCAATTTTGGAATTGGGGGGGTTGTTTTACCATAAAACCAACTGATGATGAGCCGTTAGATTATTTTAATTATTACTATACAAACGGTATACCAATGGAATCCGCGGAAACTCCCGAGGGAAAGGGATTCTTAACTCAACGATTTAATCATTACGCGGTACAGAGGAGAAGCGAAAATTTAGAACTATGGATGGGTACCCAAAATGAAGATGGGACACCGGGCCCTTTTTCTAAAGTAGCAGAAAAACCTTTACCTAATTATTTTGTATCGGGTCATTCAGAAGAACCTTATAATAATTTAAGGACTTTTGGTTCAACAAGATCTGGGACTAATTTTTTTACTGGGTGGATGGACGAAATTAAAGTATGGAAAAGGGCTATTTATGGACCAGAACCAGTTAATGTAGGCAAAACACCAAAGGTAGAAGGTATATATATTCATTATGGACATCCATGGGTTGGAGGACAAGCCTATTGGGAACAAATAGCCACCAGCAGTAATAGGCCAAAGTGGAACTACGTGCATTCACCGCGTTTAAAATGTGGTATGGACCCAATCATATTTGTAGAGGTAGAATCGTATTTTGATCCTAGGTATAGCTTACATACACCCTTACCCGTACATATTGATTGGTACAAGTATGATGTTGAATGGGCTGGTGGAGGAGTTATGAACCGAATTCTCCACACTAAAAAACTAGTTGCTACGTCCAAAGACGGTAATAGTGTTAATATCGGGGGTGAAGATGTTAAGTACGTTACTAGGGGGGTAGGTTTAGCTTCATTAGAAATTAAGGATTTTGATATCTACGACAGTTCTACTTACGAAGCCGTTGTTACCTTTGGTGATCCAGCGAGACCAAAAAATACAATAGTAGCTAAAAGAATTTTCCTAGAATGCTATTCGGATGTCACTTCTTGTTTTGAAAAAAATAGTCAAATTTTAATGCATGATAATACATATAAAAGTATTAAAGATTTGCAGTTCGGAGATTGGGTATTGGGTTTTGATACAGAGCATAATTTAATTAAAAATGGGGTTCAGTCTGTAGAAAGAAAATTAACTAAAAATTATTTTGAAGTAAAAATAGATGATAAGACAACATTAGTTAGCCCTTCTCATCCATATTACGTAGGTGAAGGAGAATACAAAGACATAGATCAACTTAACGAGGGTGATTGGGTTTATATACAAAGAGATCAAAAACTACTTAAAACAAAGATACAAAGTAAGAAGTTTATAGATAAAGAATTAGAAGTATACAATTTATCTGTTGGTTATAAGAGTAATTATTTCGCTAATGACGTTGCCGTACATAATAAGCTACCACCCCCAATGGCTTATTTAACAATTACTGGCGATTGCGGATCATACTATACCGTTGGTACATCTTTTAGTGATCCAGAATTAGTAGTATCTATAGCTAATTACAACAAATGGACAATTACTAACCCAGTAACTTGGAATTGGAGTTACACAGGCACCGCAACCATAACTAGCGGTATGCCGGGTGATCCGGGCGCTCCCGCGGGTGTGACGGGTCCATGGTCTAAACTTAAAATACACAATTTATATAAAAACACCGGTCCCATAACCGTGTCCGCAAAAGACGCTAACGGAGTTAAATTAACTACTAGTTGTAATGGCATTTTCGCTAATTACCCAGATCTTCAGCCGCCAAATATAATTGATATATCTTTTCCTTCTAGCTCAAAAGATTATACGGTTTATCCATTAGGACCAATAAATGCATACGGAAAGCCTTGGAACAATAGTTATTATAGAACAATAAACATTATCCCAGATCAAACAAATTTAACTTTAAACTTAAGCATACAAGCTACTGATCCCAACCCCCCCATTTTAAATACTGGAGGTTTAAGGTATGAATGGTATAACAGTTCTACAAGAACGTGGACTGATCTTGGTAGTAGCAGGAGCATGACATTTTCTCATAATCAAAATACTTATGTATTGGTTAGGATTAGTTATAATAGTTATCCCGGTAATACCTATGTTACTCTACCTAATGGAAGACAAGTACTGGGAGAGTATTCATACGTTCACTGGACAATTAATTATCCATCATGCTCATTTCCCTCTGTTTTACGAGAAATTGTAACGGGCACTAACATCGGCGCAAGGTATTATTATTACGATGGAATATTGGATTTTTCACAATCTAATCCTTATCCTTGGGGAAATCGTATAAATTATTTTTATGAATTACAACCATGGTATTGGGGATATTTTATCCGAAATCGACTCCCCGGAAATTTATTAAATGCAGATAGAGATATAAATATTTCATCTTGCGGCTCTAAAACAAGAGTAATTATTCAATCTTTTTTGAACCGGAATAATAGTAATTATAATTCAGTAGTTGGTAGAACGGCAACTTGGTGGTCATATCTGAGGAGTAAAACTTTGGGGTACGCTTTTAATAGCAATATCGGCAGCCCCGGTAGTGGAGCAGGAATTTCTGTGGAGCAGGGCGGACCAAATTCAACAGTGAACCCGGCTACTGTAACTGCTTATCATTCTCCTTTACCTCATCAAAGGAATATGGCAAATCCGGCGGACCAAATCCATATTGAGAAAAAAGCTTTCCTAAATGACAATGGATCTTGGGTCAAAGTTACTCTTCATGGAGAATGTGGTGATGTAAGTAGGAAATATATTTATAATGTTAAATCTGAACCTAAACCGTCCCTTTGGGTAAAAAGAGATTGGAACTTTAACCGTTGGAACACTAGTACTACGGGAGTATTTTTAACGGGTGACGGTCCTTATATAGTTTTTCAAAAAATTATAACAAGATATGGCTATTGGCGTTGGAATTATACAACAGGAAAAAGCTGGGTGACCACTGGTCAATCAGAAAAATATAGTCCATGGCGTGTTAATGTATCTTTGGACATGTCTCCACGTACCAGCGGTTGTATGTTTTGGAGAATTAAAAAAGATGGGGTAGTTATAAAAAATTGGTCACCCGCTTCATCAACAAGAGAAAACCCCTGTCAAGGAGAAAATATTGTGGGTGTAGATTGCAGTAATAACTATCATAATAGTAATTTCCACACTCCGGGCTTCGGCGCTAGACTTTATAATCAAGGATACTATCGGTATAATATGTCTCAATCGGGCATCAATTTAGAATTTAAGCCAAATAGATCATATTGGACAAATGATCTTCACACTATTACTATAGAGTTAGCAAATAATTTAAAGGGTCCTGATATTTCTACAGCTGATATTCGCTCAATGGACATTCCCGTAACGTTTGCGTTGACTCCAATAATACTTTCTCCGACTATGTGGCCATGGTGGGGAAGGTGGTCTTATCCACACTGGAGCGGTAGATGGAGATGGTGGTACCCGTTTAGTAGAACAAATTATAGTCTGAGAGGAAGGCAATTGTTTTATCGTTATAGATACGCAAACGGTTGGTATAGATATAGGTATAGTAACATTAGGCCTTCGGCACGCAGTTTTAGAAGGATGTCTTTTAGATCACCGATAAGAACTTATTTTAATCCATAATTAATATGCCATCGAATTGGAAAACAATTTATCAAATTGAAGCGGAAGGTTCAGAACCTTTTGTTTATGGTGCCGATTTGCCTGATGAGCATACTTGGAGTCTCGATGAATCGACGGGTGAAATAAAAATATCCGAAGACACCGCTCCCGGTAAATACGTATTTAAAGTCTGGGCGACTGACAAGTGGGGGTTTACAAGTCTCGGGGGGCCAGATTCTCAAGAGATAATTAATATTAACGGAGGAGACGCTCCGGAAGCGGGAAAAATAGAAGTAGAGGTTGTAGGTAATTCTTTTGATACCTTAAAAATAATAGACAAAATCTATGTTGAATTTAGCGGTATTTCTCTTCATGCGGGTGACTGTGATAATGTAAATTTTGGATATAGTCACATTGATCCGACCTTTAATAATGTTAATGAAACTTTTGAATTATCAAGAGACTTTGGTAGATCTACAAAGGATAAACATTTTTGGAATTACACTGGTTGTAATTTTCCCGTTTATTATGAAAGAAATTATTCTGCTCCAGAGGGGTGCGCTAGTTGTGGTAGTCATGATTCCGCGGGTTATGCAGGCATACTTATCTCTGTTGAAAGAATAGATGACGAGAATAGCATTGTTAAACTCGAATATGATGGAACAGGATTAGGTGGTAATTTTAAGCATTCTTTATTTAATGCTGATTGGAAAACCGACAATCCATTTGAGCATTTGGAAGAAGGCTTAGCTTTGGATAGTAATAATCAGGCTCAACTTGGTAGTGGTTTTAATAATTTTTTAAGGGGATTTGATCCAGCTGGTTATGACCCACTGGGGAAACCCTTTATCGGTTCCGGTGGTTGGTGTTTTGTAAGCTACGAATCTTGTGACGCCGTTGATGTGGATTGTAGTATACTAACACCAACCCCGGGACCATCTTGTACAGTTACTGTTTCAGCCTCGCCCACGCCTAGCGCTACTCAGACGTTTACGCCCTCAGAAAGTGCCACGCCCACATTTACACCGACCTCCACGATTGCGGCTGGTAGAGAAACTGGAGTTTTGTTTGGCTTGCCTCATTGTGATGATCCGGTACAAAATGGATACTTCGCAGTCCTGCTAGAAACTGGTAAGCTGTCTGAAAGTTATGCTACTCTACTTGGTCAAGCTCAACATTCATGGAATGCAGTTAAGATTACAAAGAAAGACTCTGAAATAGGTTTGGCAAATACTGGCTGTTACGGTGGAGAAAATTATTGGTCTCCAATAACTTATGATGCGCCAGCAGTTAACTTTAGAAGTGATTTCTCAGACCCCCAATATGATTCTATTAATGATTTTACTAATCATGCTGTTGAGAGTTTATATCGTTTGAATAATTGGGGACTAACTCCCGAGCATAAAAAAATATGGGATGAATTAAGTAATAATAGAGGTCATACATTGTACGCTGATGTAGCTGCAGCTTCTCCGTATCATGTTTATGATGATTGTAACACTTGTAACGGGGGTACTCACACTGCAACTGAAACCGCCTCTGCTACACCCACTGCATCTTTTGCGCCTCCGGACGACTGTGCGGTTTTATTTTCTTTACAAAATTGTGCACAAAACGGTGATGATCTGTCAGTTTTATTAGAAGCTGGTTATGCTGGAATGTCTATTCAAGACATTGTACAACAGATTGGCGGAAGCGTAGCTGAGAGCACGGTTAAAATTAAAAGAAATCCATCAGATAGTGTATCTGGATGTTTTTTCCCAGATTATATACGTCATAATGATCCCTTTTTAAATGAGGCCGTATTTATTTGCACGGGTGATTACGCTACGGCTGGAGATAAACCGTTTACTTATTATGATGGATGGCCTAATAGCAGTATGATTCGAATGATGGCTCGAATGGGTACGGTTATGCCTCACCATCAAACACGATATAACCAATTAATTGATTGTCATGGGATTGATATCAAAAGCACAACCTATTTAGGCTTACAGAATCCTCTATTTTATCCTGACTGCGGAACTTGTGGAGTACCGACTCACACAGAAACTTATAGCGCTACAGCTTCACAAGAAGTCACCCCGACTCTTACGTTTTCAGCTACGGCTACAGCGTCGTCTTCACAGACGCAAAGCGCTACAAGTAGCGCAACAGCTACCGCGTCTGCTACCGAAACCGCTAGTGTTACAAGTAGCGCAACAGCTACCGCGTCCGCTACTGAAACTGCGAGTGCAACGGTTAGCGAAACAACTACTGCGTCTGCCACTGAGACCGCGAGTGTTACAAGTAGCGCAACAGCTACTGCGTCTACTACTGAAACTGCGAGTGCAACAAGTTCTGCTACCGAAACTGCAAGCGCGACGGGTAGTGCGACGAGTTCTGGCACAAAATCCGCAACAGCTTCTGCTACAGAAACTGCAAGTGCGACGGGTAGCGCGACGAGTTCTGACACGCCAACAGCCACAGCTTCCGCTACAGAAACTGCAAGCGCGACGGGTAGCGCGACGAGTTCTGGTACAAAATCTGCCACAGCTTCCGCTACAGAAACTGCAAGTGCGACGGGTAGCGCGACGAGTTCTGGTACAAAATCTGCAACAGCTTCCGCTACAGAAACCGCAAGCGAGACGAGTAGTGCGACGAGTTCTGACACGCCAACAGCCACAGCTTCCGCTACAGAAACCGCAAGCGAGACGAGTAGTGCGACGAGTTCTGACACGCTAACAGCCACAGCCACACCGACTATATCTCATACACCTTCCGCATCGACGACAAAAGAGATTACTCCGACTTTTACAAAAACAGAAAGTTTTACGCCAAGTTCAACAGAAAGTTTTACGCCAACCGTTTCTGCAACACCTACGTTAACCATTTCCGCGACACCAACCCTAACTGTTTCTCACACGCCGAGTTTAACCGCTACAAATACGGATTCTGCTACGAGTACTGGTACTGCTACAGTGTCTGCTACGGATACTATTACGGAATCTGCTACGGCTACAGAGTCCGCTACGGGCACTTTTACGGAATCTGCTACTGGTACGGGTACTGCCACGAAGACACAATCTGCCACGGCTACAGCTACGCTTACAGAGTCCGCTACGGGTACTTTTACGGAATCTGCTACGGCTACAGAGTCCGCTACGGGCACTTTTACGGAATCTGCTACTGGTACGGGCACTGCCACGAAGACACAATCTGCC
>MDSZ01050555.1_pt1 | contig 13633 bp, 8 predicted proteins | sample 811201 | NCBI WGS metagenome assembly MDSZ01 (sample SAMN05326647, study PRJNA326480) | marine metagenome | isolation source: seawater | place: Indian Ocean: North | collected 2010
CGACAGCGAGCGGCTGTGGGTGACGGTGTATGCCGACGACGATGAGGCCTACAAAATCTGGAATGAAGAAGTGGGCGTGCCCGCCGAGCGCATGGTGCGCATCGGTGACAATAAGGGGGCGAAATACGCGTCGGACAACTTCTGGTCGATGGGCGACACCGGCCCCTGCGGACCTTGCACCGAAATTTTCTATGACCACGGCGAAGACGTAGCTGGCGGCCCTCCGGGTAGCCCCGACGAAGACGGTGACCGCTACATCGAAATCTGGAACAACGTCTTCATGCAGTTCAACCGCGATGCCGATGGCACGATGAACCCGCTGCCCGCGCCCTCGGTGGACACCGGCATGGGCCTGGAGCGCATCTCTGCGGTGATGCAGGGTGTGCACAGCAACTACGAAATTGACCTGTTTGCCAATCTGATTGCGGCAACGGCGAAGGTGGTTGGCGCAAGCGATCTGGAGCATGCGTCACTGCGGGTGATTGCAGACCATATCCGCTCCTGCGCATTCCTCATTTGCGATGGTGTGTTGCCCTCCAATGAGGGGCGCGGTTACGTGCTGCGCCGTATCATTCGCCGCGCGGCGCGCCACGGCAATAAGTTGGGGGCAGAAGGCCCGTTCTTCTACAAACTGGTCGACGCTCTGGCCGCGGAAATGGGCGAGGCTTACCCTGAGCTGCGTGAGCGTCAGTCGCAGGTTGAGAAGGCGCTGCTGGCGGAAGAAGAGCAGTTTGCCAAAACGCTGGATCAAGGCATGCGTATTCTCGAAGCGGATCTGGAGGGGCTCGAGGGCAGCCAGATTCCCGGTGAAACGGTCTTCCGCCTCTATGACACCTATGGGTTCCCGGTTGACCTCACTGCGGATATCGCCCGTGAGCAGAACCTGACGCTGGATATGGATGGCTTTGAAGCGGCGATGGACGCCCAACGCGAGCGCGCCCGCTCTGCCTCCAATTTTAAAATGGATGCCGATATCGAACTCGATCTCGACGGGCAGACAGCGTTTCTGGGTTACAGCGGCCTGGTGAGCGATGCGACTGTGCTTGCCATTCTCAAGGATGGCAAGCGTGTTGCCAGTGCCTCGCAGGGCGAGGAAATTATGCTGGTGCTGGATCGCACGCCGTTCTACGCCGAGTCCGGTGGGCAGGCGGGGGACAGCGGTGTGATCTCGGCTGATGGCCTGCGGGTGGAAGTTCGCGATACCCAGAAAGCCGGTGCCCATTTTGTGCACCTCGGTATCGTTGCCGAGGGGCAGGTGTCCGAAGGCTCAGCCGTACAGGCGCTGGTGGACGCATCGATCCGTCAGGCGACGGCACTGAATCACTCCGCCACGCACTTGCTGCATGCGGCGCTGCGTCAGGTACTGGGCGATCACGTCAGTCAGAAAGGCTCGCTGGTTACTGCCGAGCGTTTGCGTTTTGACTTTGCTCATGGCGAAGCGGTGAAGCCGGAAGAACTCGCGGCCATTGAAGATATGGTTAATGCGGAAATTCGCCGCAATACGGCCGTTGAGACGCTGGAAACGGATATCGACACCGCCCGCGAGCGCGGTGCCATGATGCTGTTTGGCGAGAAATACGGCGACAGCGTTCGTGTGCTGAGCATGGGTGGGGACTTCTCGGTCGAACTTTGCGGCGGTACCCACGTTGAGCGCACCGGAGATATCGGCCTGATGCGCATTGTGGCGGAGTCCGGTATTGCCGCTGGTGTGCGCCGTATCGAAGCGGTGACCGGGGAGGGCGCACTGGCGGAAGCCAATGCGGATCGCCGCCGCCTTCAATCTGCCTACTCCGCGCTGAAGAGCAGTCCGGAAAACTTTGACAGCAAGCTGTCTCAGCTACTGGCCGCCAATCGCGAGCAGCAGAAAGAGTTGGAGCGTCTGAAAGCCAAGCTGGCGACGGCAGGCAGCCGTGATCTCATGAGTGAAGTCGAAGAGATCAACGGTGTAAAAGTATTGGCGGTGCAGATCGAAGGCGCCGATGCCAAGGCCCTGCGCGACAGCATGGATCAACTCAAAAACAAACTCGGTAGCGGTGTTCTGCTGCTGGCCAGTGCCGAGGGCGACAAGGTCGCACTGGTGGCCGGTGTGACCAAAGACCTCACATCGCGCTTCAAGGCGGGTGAGATCATGAAGCAGGCGGCGGCGGCCGTTGGCGGGAAAGGTGGCGGTCGTCCGGACATGGCGCAGGGCGGTGGCACCGACCCCGCTGGGATTCCTCAGGCATTGGCAGTAGCCAAGGAATACGTGAACCACGTATAGGGGCTGAGAAGCCGTTTCCTTTATTCTGGAGTTGTTGTTTAATGGGCGCCCTCCGCACGGGGCGGTCATTTGCAGAAAGAAAAGATGAGTCTGATTGTTCAAAAGTTCGGTGGCACCTCGGTCGGTACCATTGAACGTATAAAAGCAGTGGCCGAAAAGGTCGCGGGATTCAAAGCAAACGGGCACGACGTGGTCGTTGTGGTGTCGGCAATGAGTGGTGAAACCAACCGCTTGATCGACATGGCCAAGGCCATGCAGGACCAGCCGACGCCCCGTGAAATGGATGTACTGGTTGCCACCGGTGAGCAGGTGACTATCTCCCTGCTGTGCATGGCTCTTCACGACCTTGGCGTTGGTGCTCGCTCCTATACTGGAAGTCAGGTGCGAATCCTGACTGATGAGGCGCATACGAAAGCCCGGATCAAGGAAATTGACGATAAACGTATCCGCGCTGATCTGGCTGCAGGACATGTCGTTGTTGTTGCCGGTTTCCAGGGCGTGGATCAGGACGGCAATATCACCACGCTGGGGCGTGGCGGTTCTGATACCACGGGCGTGGCGCTGGCTGCTGCGCTGAAGGCCGATGAGTGCCAGATTTATACCGACGTTGACGGTGTTTATACCACCGATCCGCGGGTGGTTGGTGATGCGCGCCGCCTGAAGCGTATTACCTTTGAAGAAATGCTGGAAATGGCCAGTCTGGGTTCAAAGGTATTACAGATTCGCGCGGTGGAATTCGCTGGAAAATACAGTGTACCGCTGCGTGTGCTGCACGCCTTCGAAGAAGGCCCAGGCACCTTGATCAGTCTTGAGGAAGATTCAGATATGGAAAACCCGGCGATTTCGGGTATCGCGTTTACTCGCGATGAGGCAAAAATTACAGTTTTAGGCGTGCCCGATACTCCGGGACTTGCGTATCAGATATTGGGCCCGGTCAGCGATGCCAATATTGAGGTCGACGTCATCGTTCAGAACGTTGCCGAAGACAACACTACAGATCTGACATTTACGGTAAGCCGTAATGACCTGGCTAAGGCTGAAGCGATTGTTCGGGAACTGGTGCAGAAAACCGGCGCTCGCGAGGTCAAAACAGACAACAAGATTGCCAAAGTATCCCTGGTCGGTGTTGGTATGCGTTCGCATGCGGGCATTGCTAGCAAGATGTTCAAGACCCTGGCAGAAGAGTCGATCAACATTCAGTTGATCACCACCTCGGAGATCAAGATCTCTGTGGTTGTTGACGAAAAATATCTTGAGCTGGCGGTGAGGGCTCTTCACGCAGCTTTTGATCTGGATAAAGAGCCTTCAACGTAAAAACAGAGACGATTGCTGCGTTGCATAGGGATACGCCACGGGGTATGGACACGGACTCTGGAAAGGAGAAACCTACATGTTAATACTGACTCGTCGTATTGGTGAGACGCTCATGGTTGGTGACGAAGTCACCGTGACAGTACTGGGTGTAAAAGGAAATCAAGTGCGATTGGGTGTCAATGCCCCCAAACACGTCGCGGTTCACCGCGAGGAAATCTACGATCGCATTCAAGGTGAAAAAGACGGTAACAAAGAATAGCGGAAATTGCCGTCAAGGCCTTTGATTCTTCGCTGAGTATGGTATTATGCCGCGCGTTTCGTTGCTAACACGCTTTTGAAAACAAGGCCTTAGCAGCAAAACCGCCAGCATTATGCTGGAACATCCCGGAGAGGTGGCCGAGTGGCTGAAGGCGCTCCCCTGCTAAGGGAGTATGGGGTTAATAGCTTCATCGAGGGTTCGAATCCCTCCTTCTCCGCCATATTTGAAAAGCCCTGATCGAAAGATCAGGGCTTTTTTTATTTGTGGCATTGCTCAGTATTGTCATGAGTGTGTCATTGTCACTCGCTAGGCTCCCAGCTTCATTTGTGCGTCCTGCACAGCCATATCCTGTTTCTGGCAGCGCCGGTTGGCGTAATGAGGTTGCCTATGTTGTCTCGCCGCGAACTACTTCAATTGATTATGTCTTCCGCCGCACTGACCGCTTGCGGGAGTGATACAACACTTAATCCCAAAACGGTCGATGGCGGCAGTGATAACAGTGATGGCGGCGGTGAGGTGCCCGAGCCGGGAGAGCCTGACCTCAATGTTGATTTCACGGTGCCAGACAGTTGGGACTATCCTGCCGTAGAGGCGCTTTTGCCGTTTGGCCACGGTGTCGCGTCGGGTGACCCATTGGCTGACCGGGTGATCCTATGGACGCGCATTACGGTTCCCGATGAGCGGGGATGGCGGGTCGAGGCGCCGCAGGGCTTGCGGGAAGTCAGTGTGTATTGGGCTATCGCAACGGACCCGGACTTTCAGCAGATCGTCGGCAGTGGGGAAGTCGTGACCGATCGGCAGCGCGACTGGACGGTGAAAATTGATGCGGCCGGACTGGCATCGGCGACGACTTACTATTATGCATTCGCCGCGCTGGGCCGCAGCTCGCCGATCGGCCGGACCCGCACCGCGCCGAAAGCCGGTGACCGTGTTGACGATCTGCGTATCGCCCACGCGTCCTGTTCATCGTACTGGAACATGGATTTTCATCCCTACGCGCGCATTGCGGAGCGCAACGATCTCGACCTGTTCTGTCACGCCGGAGATTACGTCTACGAGTTTGTCGACAGCAAGGGCTGGTATCGTGCGCGCAATGACCGCTTTGATTTGGACTACGTCGATTTTCGCCATTGGCATAACCGCGACGAGTGCTGCCGGCGCTACGCGCTGTATTACAGCGACCCCGATCTGCTGCGCGCACACCAGAGCGTAGCCTTTGCCATCATGCCGGATCAGCACGACTTTGATGATCAGGAAGATCCCGAGACGGGGGTACTGTTCAGCCAAAGCGACGCCGCGGAAGTGTTCTGGCTGTGGACGCCCTCACGACCGCCGCTGCCCGATGGTTCGGGGGAGTTTGGCCCGCCGCCTGCGGCCAACGAGCAGGTAGCGGCCCCTGCTGGAGAGCAGGCTTTACTGGATTACCGCTATCTCCCCTATGGCGATTTGGCTGATGTGGTATTGATTGATATCCGACGCTTCCGTGACGACAGTGCCGCTTCGGAAATGGGTAAGCTGCTGGGCGATCGTCAGACCGAATGGTTGAAGCAGCTATTGTTGGCATCGGCGAATACGCGGCAGGCGCGATTCCGCATCATTGTTAACCAGATCAATATGTCGCAGCTCGGCACCACTGAGAGTATCCCGTTTCTGGAGACCTTGTTTGGCTCAGAAGCTACCGGCCCGGAGCTCTATACCAATGGCTGGGGAGGCTATATTGCTTCACGCCGAGAGTTCTATGGCTTTCTGCGCGAGCAGGGTATTGTCGACAATATCGTCTTTTCCGGCGACAGCCATGGCTGGTTTGCCCACGATCTGATTGAAGATCCGTCCTTACCCAGTTATGTGCCTGCTATTGCCGACAATGGCCCGGCGGGGACGTTGCAAACCGTGGGTGTGGAATTGGTCCCGTCGTCGATGGGGCGGCCCGGCGGGGGAGAAGTGGTGGCTGGTGCTCTCTATGAAGCGGCGGAGGGTGGTCCGGTGCACGACGACTACGAGACCTTTCGTCAGCGCTATCTTCCCTTGGGTGAAACGGCCGTTCGTGTGCTGGAAGGGGTTGCGCCACTGGTGAACAATAATCTTCGCTACTTTAATTGGCGCACTTACGGCTACGGCCTGACGCACCTGACTGATGATCGTCATGTGATGGAGTTGTGGGAGGTGCCTGCGCCGGTGCGAAGTGATGAGCAGACATTGATTCGCCAGTTCGACAACCGCCGGGGTAATCCGGGGCTGTTGGAGCGCGGTCCCTTCTCCAGAGTCGCAACAGTAGGGCTTCGTCAGGACCTTCCCGCACCGGCCCCCGAACTGCCGGCGGTGTTTACGCCAGTGGTATAACAGTTTATAAGCCCTTCAAAAATAAGGGTTTATAGGCTGTAACCTGTAAAATTATTAATCCACTTCGGGTAGCCATCCTGATAAGCTGCTCCGTTGCTCGCGCGTGCATTTTTACCAGATGGCCTACGCCGCGCTGACGTCACGCACTTTTGCGCTATACCGCGTCGGGTGTACCTGCTCAAACAGAGATGAAAGGAAGAACAATGACAAAGCGGATGCTTATTATGCTGCTGCTCTGCGGCGTGGTGTTTGGCGGTGTGTTCGGCATGAAGTGGTTCGGCAACAGCATGATGAACGAGTTTATCGATAATATGCCGACACCCGCGGTCAGTGTGTCCAGCAGCGAAGTGGAAGCGCAGCAATGGGCATCGACTCTCAACGCGGTGGGCAGTCTGGTGGCGGTGCGCGGGGCCGATCTGACGGCGGAGATGGACGGGACGGTCACCTCGATTGATTTTGAGTCGGGACAAACGGTCAGTGAGGGCGATCAGCTTCTCAGCCTCGAGTCTGTCGCCGAGCGCAGTGAATTGGCGCGTTTAAAAGCCCAGGCCAAGCTCGCCGAGATTGAAGTAGAACGTCGGGCGGCCTTGTTCAAGCGCGGTACGATTTCCAAGTCTGAATACGATACGGCAATTGCGGAAACGGAAGTGGCCAAGGCGGCGGCTGACGCGCAGCAGGGGCGTGTGAATTTGAAAACATTGCGGGCGCCCTTTGCCGGTGAGTTGGGTATCCGCCGTGTTTCTGTTGGACAATACCTTCGCGCGGGTGATGCCATCGTGACGCTGCAGGCGCTCGATCCCATTGAACTGGACTTCTCACTGCCCGAAAAGCAGCTGGGCAAAGTTCAGCCGGGCGATACCGTGACGATTGTGGTGGATGCCTTGGGCAACCGTCAGTTTACCGGGGAGGTTATTGCGGTAGAGCCAAAAATCGACCCGGCGACCCGAAATTTTGATTTGCGTGCACGCTTGAGTAATCCGGAAAAACTGCTTAAACCCGGTTTGTATGCCAAGGTCAGCGTCGACTTGAATGTACCACGCGATGTCCTGGTGTTACCTCGCACGGCGATTCAGTACACCTCTTACGGTGATTCTGTGTATGCCATCCGTCCTCAGGAAGAGGGCAATAAGGAAGGCGATCTGGAAGTGATCCAGCGCTTTGTCACACTGGGTGAGGCGCGTGGTGATTACATTGAAATTATTGACGGGCTGGAAGCGGGCGACGAGGTTGCCAGCAGTGGTCTGCTGAAGCTGCGCAGTGGTCAGCCGGTAATGATCGAAAACGCGTTGAAACCGCAAGCCAAGCTGGCGCCGACGCCCCCGCAGGGCTGATGTCTCTGAGACGACGCGAATACGACAAGGACTGGCCCTATGCATTTTACTGATATTTTCGTTAAGCGCCCGGTACTGGCCATCGTGGTCAGCCTGGTGATTTTCCTGCTCGGCCTTCGCGCGGCTCAGGACCTGACCGTGCGCGAGTATCCCGAAATTCAAAACGCTCAGATTACCGTATCGGTGGTGTATCCGGGCGCCGATCCGGAGTTGGTCGAAGGTTTTATTACCACGCCATTGGAGCGGGAAATTGCCTCGGCGGACGGCATCGACTTTCTGACCTCAAACTCGGCTCAGAGCCTGGCCAATATCACGGTCAATTTGAGTATTGATAAAGACCCCAACGAAGCGCTGACCGAAATCTCCGCCAAGGTAAACAAGCTGCGCAGTCAGCTGCCCGAGGGGAGTGAGGACCCGGTTATTCAGCTGGCCGATGCAGGCGGGAATGCGGCGATGTATCTGTCATTCTATTCCAATACGCTGAGCAAGGCACAAATTACCGACTATGTGATCCGCGTGGTTGAGCCGGAGTTGTCCTCTCTCGGCGGTGTCGAAAGCGTCGCCTTGTTGGGTGGCCGCAATTACGCCATGCGTATCTGGTTTGATCCGGAACGGCTGGCTGCCCACGACATGACGCCGGGTGAAGCCTTTTCTGCGGTACGGAATCAGAACGTATTGTCGGCAGTGGGCGAGACCAAGGGGCAATATGTAAAAGTCGGCTTGGCGGCAGATACCGATTTGAATACGGCTGAATCCTTCAAAGATTTGGTGCTGCGCAGTGAGGGGACCCAAATTGTCCGCCTCCGGGATGTGGCCGATGTGGTGTTCGGTGACGAAAGCTATGACTCTGTTGCGCATTGGGATGCGGAGTCGGGCTTGTTTCTGGGCATCAACGTACGGCCAGATGCGAATCTGCTGGCAGTGACGGCCGAAGTCCGCGAGATGTGGCCTCGAATCGTCAAGGCGCTGCCTGAGGCTATTGAGGCCAATTTGTCTTACGACAGCACTGTATATGTGAATGCGGCGATAAGCGATGTTCGCACCACGCTGGTAGAGGCGGTACTGATTGTTGTTGTCGTTATTTTCTTGTTCCTCGGCTCTGCCCGCAGCTCCATCATTCCTGCTGTTACCGTGCCGTTATCTCTGGTTGGCGCACTGTTTTTGATGTACTCATTGGGGTTCTCCATCAACTTGCTGACCTTGCTCGCTATGGTGCTGGCGATCGGGATGGTGGTCGATGACGCCATTATCGTACTGGAGAATATCCACCGGCATATTGAAGAGGGGATGGAGCCTAATCAGGCGGCGCTTGTCGGGGCTCGCGAGCTGGTCGGTCCGGTCATCGCCATGACCATTACGCTGGTGGCGGTCTACGCGCCGATTGGCTTCCTGACGGGGATTACCGGCAAATTGTTTACGGAGTTTGCCTTTACCCTGGCCGGAGCCGTGCTGATATCGGGGGTGATCGCACTGACCTTGACGCCGATGATGTGCGCCAAGATTTTGCGTTCGACAACGGGCAGCAGCCGTCTTGAAGTGTTTCTCGATGAGAAGTTTGAGTTCTGGCGCCGAGGCTACAAAGATCGCCTGCATGTGGCACTCGATCAAGTCAACGTCATCGGCGTTTTCGGCTTAATTGTTCTCGTTTCCTGCTTCTTTCTTTTCACAACCTCTACCAGCGAGCTGGCACCGGCCGAGGACCTTGGCTTTGCGGGCGTGATCGCTGAAGGGGATGGATATTCATCGCCGGAGTATTTTACCGAATCGTTTCTGGCCACCCAGCGGGCCATTCTCGACCATCCAGAAGTTGATCACACCTTCGCGTTTAATATCGCCGAAAATGGCCAGAGCAGCATGGGCTTTATCGGCTTGATTGGTACTCCCTGGGACGCGCGTGACAAGACCATGGGCGATGTCGCGAACGAGCTGGGACAGAGCCTGGTGAGTATCGCACCACTGCGCCTCGCGGCGTTCCAGCCACCGCCATTGCCGACCCCCGGCCAAGGTTACCCGGTTGAATTTGTCCTCAAGTCGACGGCGGAACCCGAGTTGCTCGCCGAGGTGGGGGACGAAGTGGTTAAACGCGCTGAGGCGAGTAATCGCTTCTTTTACGTGGCGTCGCAGTTGAACTTCGATCGCCCGGAGGCGACCCTGGCTATCGATCGGGATAAGGCCGGCTTACTGGGCGTGGACATGCAGTCATTGAGCTCTGATCTGACGGCGATGATGGCGGGCGCTGAGGTCAATCGCTTCTCCTACCTCGGGCGCTCTTATAAAGTGATTGCTCAGGTGAGTCGCGACGAGCGTTTGAACCCCGAGCAACTGGAAAACTTCTATACCCGCGGTGGGCAAGGTGAGCTGCTGCCGATCTCCACGCTGACGACGCTGAAAAAGGAGACCAAGCCCCGGTCAATCCCGCATGCCCAGCAGCTGAACTCCAATACAATTATCGCTGTTCCCCGCCCGGATGTGAGTCAGGGCGATGCGCTGGCGGTGTTGGAAAATATTGCTCGGGAAGTCATGCCCAGTAATTTCCAACTCGACTATGCCGGGAGTTCGCGACAGTTCAAGCAGGAGGGGAATGCTCTGCTGGTTACTTTCGCCTTTGCGCTGCTGATTATCTATCTGGTGCTGGCGGCGCAGTTCGAATCTTTCCGCGATCCGCTGATTATTCTGGTCACCGTACCGATGTCGGTGTGTGGGGCACTGCTCTGCCTGAATATCTTTGCCTTGACCAATGGGATGCAGCTGACGGCCTTCCCCGGTATGACCCTGAATATTTATACACAGGTCGGCCTGGTTACCCTGATTGGTGTGATCTCGAAACACGGTATTCTGATCGTCGACTTCGCCAACCGTCTTCAGCTGGAGAACGGAATGAGCAAGCGGGAGGCGATTGAGGAGGCGGCATCTATCCGCCTGCGGCCGATTCTGATGACCACCGCGGCATTGGTTGTCGCCATGTTTCCGCTGCTGGTCGCGACCGGCCCCGGTGCTTCGTCGCGCTTCTCGCTGGGAATGATTATCGCCTCGGGGATGAGCATCGGTACGCTGTTTACACTGTTTGTGGTGCCGGCCATGTACCAATACATCGGGCGGGACTACGGCAACGCGGACAAGAAAGCGGTGGCTGTCACTGGTGGCGAGACCTGAGGGCGCGTATGATCGCGCCTTTAGCCTTTACAGAGGGTCAATGGTGATCAAACACAATACGTATTTCGACGGCAATGTGCAGTCGCTGGGATTTGAGTCTAAGGGTCAGCCGGTATCAGTCGGAGTGATGGCTGCCGGTGAATACCAGTTCGGCACCGATGCCGCCGAACGCATGCTGGTCATCAGTGGCGAGCTGAATGTCCTGTTGCCCGGTAGTGATAACTGGCAGCGATTTGGTCCGGGTGAAGAATTTAACGTGCCTGCCAATAGTGCCTTTGACCTTCAGATTCCCGAAACCAGCAGCTACGCCTGCTTCTACGGCTGATCAGTTTGTCCTCTGGCTTGTCTTGCCAGAGGACGCTTCTCATGTTGAAAACAGCGATTGATAGTGCGCCTGCACACTTTGCAGGTCGAGCTTGGACAGACCGCTGGAAAACCCAAACCACACATACAAGCCATTCAGGTCGCGAAACATGGGCGGCAGATAGCGCGGTGGCTCGATAATACCTTCCTGCATATAGCGATACAGTACCGGTACGTCATCCAGGCTCACCTTGCCCACAAACAGCAGGGGCAATAGCTGCGGGGCGTCGGCCAGAATGGCGCTGCGGATGAAGTTCACCGTTTCCACCAGCCCTTTCACATAGGACAGATCCTTGGTGAAGCAACTGCCGCCCGCCACCATGCCACCTCGGAACACCCGCTGAGCGATTTTGTAGCACTCGCGTTCACTCAGCCCCTGTGCCAGAAAATGACGGTAGACCTCGATGAAATCGGCGCCTCGCTCGGCCATATCGATGGCGACCACCCGGTCGCTGATCTTGCGTGCCCGACCGGGGAAAGAACTGAAGGTCAGTGTTTCGATCAACACTGCCAGTCCTTCCTGGAGTGCGGTAATGCGTGGCGACCCGACACTCAACCAGCTCGCCCAGGGTTGTGATCGACCGTTGAGAGTCGTGCCCACATGCACCCAGCCTTCGTGCACTTCCAGTACCTGCAGTTCCAGCTCGGAAAAATTGGCGTGGGTGTTCACCTTGATGCAGTCGCCCCCGGCAGAGGCGTCTGACACGATGCCATCAGACTCTTTGACGCTGAAGTTGCTGCCATCGAAAAAGGGCAGCAGTCGCTGCTGAAGCTGGCGGACGGCTTCATCGGCGGGAATGTTCTTGGGGTAGGGGGCGGAGAGGTGGTGAGCGGCGGGCAGCGAAAAGATATCGCAGAAGCGCTGCCCCATCTCAATCAGAGGCGTCGTATCGCCATTCAGGGCGTCGCTTGCTGAGCCGTAGAGCTGTCGGCTGGCGGTGAGGAATGCTGGCGTGCCACGGGCGGCGAGCAGTTCGGTAACACGCTGATACTGCTCGGCTGTTTCCCAAAGAATATGGCCCAGTGGATCCGCTTCGCCAAGACGGTTATGCAGTCGCTGCTGAAAGTCTGACAGCTGGCGCTGCAACACTGCCGGTTCGAAATTCAGCGGGTTATTCTGCTGATAGAACGCACTGTCTATATCCGGCAGGCGCTGGGCATTGTTGGCAAAGAACGTCTGCTCGACCGCCTGGGGCCACTTGATGGCATCAAGAATCAGTATCGGCTTTTGAATGGCAATCAATTCGTCTGACAGTTGGCGCAGTGTTTCGCGGTAGGTCTCGGTAACAGCCATAAAAGATCCTGTCTGTGGGGGCGACACGCCCATCCTCATCCGTGGCGTCGATCGATGGCAAGCAGGCAGCGCAAGCGCCGCTTGCCGTAACTGGCCATGGTGCTGAACTGGTCCAGCGAAATCGGTACATGGCGGTAATCCGCCTCAGATTGCCAATCGCTGGCACTGTCGTCCAGCGCCTGGCCGTTCTCGGTGTTGCTGTCGGGGTCGTTAATAAAAACAGTGTTGGCGCTGTTGCGACTGAGGTAAACCCAGTGTGGCTGCCGACGTCGGTCCAGTGCCCAGGTGCTGATCAGCGCTACCACGTGTTCATGACGACTCAATAGCTCAGCGAGCTGCCTGCGATCCAGTATGGCCTGCTGAATAGTGGTCGGGTACGTCGCCAACTGCTCAAGAAAGTCGCTGTGCACCCGCTCCAGCAGCTCTCGCCGGTCTTCACCGCGCACACTGTCAAGAAAAGGCGGAGTCAGGTCGTTGATATACAGCGTGGTGTCAAAGCCTCTGCGCAGTGCTGCCAGCGCCAGCCCGTGAGGCGAGCAGCCGCCATGGCCGCGCCCCATAAAAATGGTGGTGGCTTCACGCCATAACTGTAATTCCTGACGTTGATTCAGGGCTTGAGTGGGGTCAAGTTGATGCATGGCCATCATCAGCGAGGCGGGGCCACAGGTAAATTCGGTGGTTTGGCGGTAGTAGGCCGGTGCCTGCTGCATGCCTTCTTTTGCGTGGCCGCGAAGCCGTTTTTCCATACGCAGGGCAGCCGCAGCATCCTCGTAATAGTCGGTCACCCGGTCAAAACGGCGATAGCCGCGCTGTTCGTATAGCGCGATGGCGGCACGGTTATCTTCGCGTACCTCAAGCCGCAGAAACATACAGTTACGCTGCCGGGCATGGTCTTCCGCGGCGTCCAGCAATTGCCCGGCAATGCCTCTGCCACGGCAATCGGGGTGGACGGCCAATGAGTATAGGCGGGCGAGCAGTGTTCCGCGTCGAAACAGCAGCAAGGCATAGCCCCGCAGTACCGCGTTTTCTTCCCAGACAAGCAGGTGATGAGCGCCGTCGTGGATAAAGGCCCGTAAGCTGCGGCGGGATAGTCGATCGCCCTCAAAGCATGCGGTTTCCAGCGCCAGCAAGGCGTTGAGGTCGCTCAAAGCCGCTTCGCGAATGGCGGGATTCACACCGCTTGGCTCGGGGTAATGGACGCATTCATACTGGCAACCTGATAGAGCGGCGGCGCCGCAAATATGGGCGGATCATACTGCGCAATATTTACTGACGACAATCCGCAGTGATCACTTGTTTAGGGTAATAGTTGGCCGCAG
>MDSZ01133685.1_pt1 | contig 13632 bp, 17 predicted proteins | sample 811201 | NCBI WGS metagenome assembly MDSZ01 (sample SAMN05326647, study PRJNA326480) | marine metagenome | isolation source: seawater | place: Indian Ocean: North | collected 2010
ATTTTCTATTATGATTGCTAGAAGAGCTTATAGAAAAATTGGAGACATTATACTAAAGCAAAAAAACCTTGAAAATTACAATAATGCAGGGAAAATTTATGTATCTAATGTTGGTAAGATTATTCAAACTATTTTATCCTTATATGATCTTATAAGAATATATTTTGTAAATTACAAAGAACACTTAACAAATAAGGAACATTTGATGATTAACGAAGAAATAAATTTAAATGAAAGAATTTGATTATATCGTTATAGGCGGCGGTTGTGCAGGTTTATCATTGGCTTATGAATTAGACATCCATCAAAAACTTAAAGATAAAACTTTAGCAATAGTTGAGCCAAGAATAGAATACAAGAGAGATAAGACTTGGTCTTTTTGGAAAGTTAGCCCTCATAACTTTGATAAATGTGTTAAAAAAAGCTGGAATAAATTTTCTATAAAAACACATTCTGTATCTAAAACTATTAAATGTGATAATTTCCCCTACCAAAGTATTGATAGTGGACTATTTTACAAAGGAATTAATGATAGATTAACAAAAAATAAAAATATTAAATTTTTTAAAAGTATTAAAGATTTAAATACAGAAAATTCGTTTATTTTTAATAGTGTACCCACATTTGAAAAAAAAAAATCAAATCTTTGGCAGCATTTTCATGGAATTGAAATTGAGACAGACAAAGACTTTTTTGATGAAGATGTTCTAAATTTGATGGATTTTGATTGCGATCAAAGAAATAATGTTCATTTCTTTTATGTTTTGCCTTTTAGCAAAAACAAAGCCATGATTGAAACAACTTGGTTATCTAGAGAAGACAAATCATTAAAAGATTACGACACTCAAATGAAAAATTATATCGAGCGATTAGGCTTAAAAGATTACAAAATAAATTTTAAAGAAGAGGGAGCTATTCCTCTTTTTTATCCTTTGAGTGGAGAAGAAAAGAATAAGATAAATATTGGAACAGCTGGAGGTATGACAAGATTAAGCACAGGTTATACTTTTCTTAATATTCAAGAACATAGTAAATATATTAGAAAGAACATTGAAAACATTCGAAATACAAAAAAATTTGAAATTAAGAAAAAATATCATTTTTTGGATAAGGTATTTCTCAAAGTTTTGAAACAATATCCAGAAAAGATGCCTAGTATTTTTTCTAATATGTTCAATGCTTCTTCAGATAGTGTTATAAAATTTTTATCAAACAAAAGTAATATTTTAGATGACTTATCAGTAATTTTTAAAATGCCAAAATTAATTTTTATAAAAACTTTATTTAAATATAATGATTAAAAAAATATACGGTAAACACTCCTTTTATTTTTCTATAATAACAATTTTATTTTCACTGATTGTATTAATATTCAAAAATTATTTATCATATTTAAATGAACTAATAATTTTATTAACTTGTTTGTTTTTTATTTTATCAATAGGTATCTCTCATGGTGCTATGGATAATTATAAAGCGAATAAACTACTCAGAATTTATAAAATAAATAACAAGTCAATATTTTTCATCATATATTTAATTGTTGCTGCTTTGATAATTTTGCTTTGGTATCTTTATGCTTCTTTAACTTTATTATTTTTTTTACTTGTTGCATCTTATCATTTTGGTAGAGAAGACACTGCATTCTTAAACAAGGATAACACTAATTTAGATCAGTTAATCTATTTTATAAAAGGTTCACTAATAATATTTGCACCCTTATTTTTTCATTTTGATGAAACTTTAAAAATTTTTGAAACTTTATTTTTAAGTAAGAAAATTTTAGTTTTTCTTAATGACGAACATTGGATAATCAACTTTTGTATTGGTTTTGGTGTTTTAGGGTATTTTTATTTTGTTTATAAAAATAAATTTGAAGATTTTGAGATAATATTTTTAGATATGTTGTCTATTCTTATTTTAAATTATGTTTTTACTCCATTAGTTGCTTTTACAATTTATTTTTGTTTTCTTCATTCAATCAGACATATCATATCGATTTCTTATGAGTTAAGCCCTGATAATTTTTCAAATGGAGTTACAACTTTTGCTAAAAAAGCTTTACCGTTAACTATTGTTACAGCAATATTATATTTTTTAACAATAGTTTTTTTATCTAATTCATATGGTTTAAACGATGTGGTTATTAAAGTAATATTTATTGGTTTGGCGTCACTAACGTTTCCGCATATATTGCTTGAATATTTAATAGAGATAAATGAAAAACGAACTTAAAATTTTTTTAGCATCACCAAGAGGGTTCTGCGCTGGCGTTGAGCGAGCTATAGAAATAGTTGAAAAAACAATAGAAAAATATGGACCGCCTGTTTATGTAAGGCATGAGATTGTCCATAATAAACAAGTTGTTGAAAACCTAAAAAAAAAAGGGACTATATTTGTTGAAGAATTATCTGAGGTCAAAGATCTTTCTAGACCCGTAATTTTTTCTGCACATGGAGTACCCAAAACAGTTCCAGAAGAAGCAAAAATAAAAAATTTATTTTATATTGATGCAACATGCCCTTTAGTTTCAAAAGTACATAGAGAATCAGAACAACTACACAAAAAAGGTTACGAAATAATTTTAATTGGTCATAAAAATCATCCTGAAGTTGTTGGGACAATGGGGCAATTGCCCTCAGGATCAATTCGTTTAATAGAAACTATTGATGAAGCTAAAAATTTAAATCAAGATTCTTTTAAAAAACCTGTTGCATATATTACTCAAACTACTTTATCTGTAGATGACACCGCAGAAATTATAAAAAAACTTAAAGAAAAATTTCCTAAAATAAAAGAGCCAGTCAAAGAAGATATATGTTATGCAACAACTAATAGACAAAAAGCTGTTAAAAAAATTGCATCAAGCTGTGATATGTTTTTTGTAATAGGTAGTAGAAATTCATCGAATTCTTTAAGATTAGTAGAAGTTGCAAAGAAAGCTGGTTGTAGTAATTCTGAATTAATGCATTCTGGAAAGGAGCTTCCTATGGAAAAGATTAAAAATTCTAAAAATATTGGTATTTCTTCTGGCGCATCTGCTCCCGAACAATTAGTTCAAGATCTTATATCTGAAATTAAAAAATATTGTAAGGTTTCTTTAGAAGAAGTAGTAGTTGCAGAAGAAAAAGTGAAGTTTAAACTACCTAAAGATTTAAATTAATATGGCAGTCTACACTAAGCTAGATCATGATAATATAGAAAAAATCTTATCCTATTATTCAATAGGAAAGTTAGAAAAATTTGAAGGTATTGAGGAAGGAATTGAAAATTCTAATTTTCTTATAATGGTGAATAAAAAAAAATATATTCTTACTGTTTATGAGAAAAGAGTTAAAGAAAATGATCTACCTTTTTTTTCAGAATTGATGGCTTCATTAAATAAATCTAATTTTAAATGTCCCAAGCCGATATTAAACAATGAAAAAAGTTCTATTACAGATTTTAACAAGAAAAAATTAATGATTGTAAGTTTTATTGAAGGAAGACCTAAAGTTAATTTGAGTCCTGATAATTGCAAATCTATTGGAGTTGAAACTGCAAGACTTCATAAGTTAACGAAAAATTTAAAGATTAAAAGAAGAAATGATCTTTCTGTAAATTCTTGGAGAAAAATATTTGAACAAGTTAAAGAAAAATGTATCAAAATACATAAAGATTTACCTAAACTTATTGAAGATAATTTGAATGATGTAGAAAAAAATTGGCCAAAAAATTTGCCTAAAGGTATTATCCATGCTGATTTGTTTCACGATAACATATTTTTTAAAGAAAATAATTTTAGTGGAATAATTGATTTTTACTTTTCATGCAATGATTTTTATGCTTTTGAGATAGCAATATGTTTTAATGCACTATGTTTTGATGGACCAAAGAACAATTTAAGTTTTAATGTTACGAAGGCTAAAAACTTTATTAACGGTTATAATCAAATAAGAAAGTTAAGCGATGAAGAAAAAAAAAGTATTAAAGTTTTATCTCAAGGAGCGGCTTTAAGATTTTTATTAACTCGAGTTTTTGATGCGTTAAATACTGTTGAAGGTGCAATTGTTAAAGTTAAAGATCCAATGGAATATTTAAAAAGACTTGAGTTTCACAAAAATTCTAAATCTCACGAGGATTATTTTTTTTAATGAAATATAAGATTTACACTGATGGGGCTTGCTCTGGAAATCCTGGCAAAGGTGGTTGGGCAGCAATAATTATTGATGATAAATCCAATCAGTCAAGTATTACTGGAAGTGAGAAAAATACTACAAATAATAGAATGGAACTTTTGGCTCCAATTATGGCTTTAAATAAAATTAAAAAGAGATCAGATATAACCATCTATACGGACTCAAAATATGTCAAAGATGGAATTACAGATTGGATTAAGAAGTGGAAAGTAAATAATTGGAAAAACTCAAACAAGAAAAAGGTAAAAAATAAAGATCTTTGGGTTAAATTAGATAATTCTTGTCAAAAACATAAGGTTAATTGGAAATGGGTTAAAGCTCATGCAGAAAATAAGACCAATAACCTTGTTGATGAATTAGCAGTATTAGAAACTAAATAGAGTTTAAAAAATTTTCTGCAGAAGACAGTTCGCAAGTAGCTGTGTCCTTCTCTTCTTCTATTTTTTTTACTTCGTAATTTTCCACAAGCATCGTATATCTTGAAGATCTTATGCCTAATCCTTTTTCATGTTTGTCTACCTCTGCACCAATCAGTTTGGTAAACTCACAATATGGATCTCCTACCATAAGTATTTTATTTTCCACCTTTAAAGACTCACCCCAAGCGCTCATAACATTAGGATCATTTACAGATATACAAATAATTTTATTAACTCCTTTATTTTTTGCCGCTTGAAAATTATTAACGTATCCAGGCAAATGTTTTGCTGAACAAACTTTTGTAAAAGCACCCGGAACACCAATTATAATGACTTTTTTGCTAGTCAATAAAGAGTTTGATTTGATCTTTTTTACAGCTTTATTTTCATCTAAAATAAAAAGTTCAGCTAATGGTATTTTGTCTCCGACTTTAATTTTCATATTGCTTTTTTTAATATGTAATCTTTGATTGATGAGAGTTTATTATCAATCATATCATACTTTTCTTCTTCTTCTAATTTATTTAAAAATTGATCTGGAGGATCTAACTTTTTGCCAGTTGCTAATTTTATAGTTTCTAAAAATTTATATGGATGAGCTGTTCCAAGTATAACAATTTCAGAGTCTATATTAAGTTTATTAACAGCACCAACAGCAGTTGCGGTATGTGGATCTAAATCAAAATTATAGTTATCTTTAAAATTTTTTATAATAGTTAAAGTCTCCTTATCTGTAATTTTTGCTGAAGAAAAATCGTTATTAATTTTATTAATTTCCTCTTTATCTAAATTAAATTTACCCTTTGAAATAAGGTCCCTCATTAAATTAGAAACTTTTTGATCGTTTTGATTTACTAGGTCAAACAATAATCTTTCAAAATTACTAGAAACTTGGATATCCATGCTTGGAGATAATGATGGTTTTACTTTGCTTGGTTTGTATTCACCAGAACTGATAACCCTTTGTAAAATATTATTTTCGTTGGTAGCAACTATAAGTTTTTTTATTGGTAAACCCATTTTTTTTGCTACATATCCAGAATATACATCTCCAAAATTTCCTGTTGGAACTGAAAAGCTCAATTTGTCATTTGAAAGTTTTAGTACTGCATAAAAATAATAAACTATTTGACAAATTATTCGTGCCCAATTGATTGAGTTAACGCCTGACATATTAATTTTTTTTCTAAATAAATCATCTGAAAACATTTCTTTAACAATTTTTTGACAATCATCAAATGTTCCTTTAACTGCCAAGTTAAAAATATTTCTTGATCCTATAGTGGTCATAATTTTTCTTTGAATGTTAGAAATTTTATTATGGGGATGTAATACAAAAACATTAATATTTTTCCTATTATTTAAAGCAGAAATTGCAGCCGCCCCAGTATCTCCGGATGTAGCAACTACAATATTAATTTTTTTTTCAGCAGCAGTATTGAACTGGTCGTACATATTCCCAATTACTTGCATTGCAATATCCTTAAAGGCTAATGTAGGACCATTATAAAGCTCTAAAAAGTTAAAATTTCCAATTTTTTTTATTTCTACTACATTTTTAGTCTTAAATTCTTTATAAGATTTTTTAATTAAGTCGTTTAATTTTTTTTTATCAAAATCTTTTCCACAAAAATTTAAAATAATTTCTGTAGCAAGATCAATATAAGATAATTTTTTTAAATCTTTTAATTCACCTAATTCATATCTTTTTATATCTTTAGGAATAAATAAACCTCCGTCAGGCGCCAGACCTCTCAAAAAAATTTCTTTGAAACTAAAATCTATATTTTTATTTCTAGTGCTGATATATCTCATAACTTTTTTTTATAATAAAATGAAAATTTTAGCTACTTAAAACCATCTTTAATATTAATATATGATTAAATTCTTAGTTAAATGAAGTTTTATTTTTTTTTTTAAAATATTTTTTCCAAGAACGACTAGCCAAACCTAAAAATGCAAATGATAATAAAATTATCATCAGGGCTATTTGTCCGCCAGATGTATCTGAAACACAAACAGCACAAAGATTTAATATATCAGGGTTTATATTCTCAATAGTCATTGTTTTTTAAAAAAAGTAAATTGTATTATAGCTTTGTCCATATCTTTTGTATTGGGATTTATTGCCACTTTGGGATCAATTAACAAAACTAAAGGGTATTCTTGTTTTTGACCAGCTTTTAATGTTTGTTCCTCATAACAAAAACAATTTAGTTTAGTTAAGTAAGACTCGAGTTCATCGGGCCAAAATTGAAAAGTTGCTGAAGCTACCAAGGTTTCATTGCTCAAATTTTCAATTGAATAATTAATTGAAGTCACTTTTCCTGGAATTAAAGATATAGTTGATTCTTTAGTTTCAAATTTCATTGGAAGATCTTGATGAACATTAGTTATAAGCTTTGTTTCTATAATTTTACTTTTTAAGTTTTTATTATTAATATTTTTTTCCAAAAAAATAAAAATTATTAAAATGAATGCAAATGCTGATAAAATTAAAATGTATCGATTTATTTTTTTTTCTTTACTAGACAATTTTATCCACAAGAATTGATATAAAAATTATAAAAAGGTAAAAAATTGAATATGTAAATATTTTTTTTGAAATCTTTTTTTCTAAAGATGATCTTTTTGACTTTAAAAGTTTATAACAAATAAAAACATAATAACTAGTCAAAGGCACTGATACCATTAAATAAATTAAGCCAAAAAAACCAAAATATAATGGAGCCAAAATAATAGGCATTAATAATAAAGAGTAAATAAATATATTTTTTTTTGTAATTTCAATACCAGAGGTTACAGGCAACATAGGAATTTTTGCTTTTTTATAATCATTAGATTTATATAAACTCAGCGCCCAAAAATGGGAGGGGGTCCAAATAAAAATTATTAAAAATAATATCATTGGCTCAATTGATACTCCTCCTGTAGCTATCGACCAGCCTATTACTGGTGGCAATGCACCAGCTGCTCCTCCAATTACAATGTTTTGTGGAGTTTTTCTTTTAAGCCAAATTGTATAAACAAAAACATAAAATAATATTGTTAAAGCTAATAATGAAGCAGCTATTAAATTAGAAAAATAATAAAGACCAAAAACTGAGATAAAGGAGGATATAATACCAAATACAAGTGCCTGCTTTCTAGAAAGTTTTCCAGTTGGAATTGGTCTTAAACAAGTTCTTGACATTAATGAGTCTAAATCAGCTTCATACCACATGTTTAATGCTCCAGCAGCGCCTGAACCGATAGCAACGGCAATTATTGAGAAAGTTGCGTTTAAAAAATTTACTTTATCTGGAGCAATGATTAAACCTACTACACAAGTGAAAATAGCTAATGACATAACTCGTGGCTTCATTAAGTCAAAAAGAGCTCTTAGGTAAATTCTACCATCAAATTTGATTTCTCTAGTTTTTGTCTGAGTGTTTAGCAATTTAAATCTCTACTCTCCAAGAACAAAATAAATTAACCTTGTAAAAACGGTATATTTTCCCTCTGCAACCATTAAACCAACAAAGCATGCTATAGCCGTCATTGGCCATAATAAAACATTTACAAGAGTATAACGTTCCCAAAATAAATGCATAAAAAAAGCCATTATAAGTCCAGCCTTCAAAAACATAAAAAATAATATAAGAGACCACCTCAATAAACCTTGGAATTGATACCAGTCAACCATGTAAGAGAAAAAACTCAGAACAAATAATAGCCCCCAAATCCACAAGTAAATTCCAATTTTGTGTGTCGTGTTTGTTTTTTCTTTATTTGTATTAGTTTCGTCTGCCATAAATTTACCTTACCAAAGATAGAAAAAAGCGAAAATAAAAACCCAAACTAAGTCGACAAAATGCCAATAAAGTCCTAGTATTTCAATTGCAACATAGTCAGATTTCATTGTAGTAAAATATCCCCTTCTGCCAGTGTCAAAATCTCCTCTAAAAACTTTTCTTGCAAAAATAAAAAGGAAAATTACTCCTATAGATACATGAGTTCCATGGAAACCAGTTATCATAAAGAAATAAGAGCCAAACTGACCTGCTCCAAATGGATTTTCCCATGGTCTAACTCCTTCATGAATAAGTTTAGACCATTCAAATGCTTGCATACCAACAAAAGTGAGCCCGCCTATTGCTGTGAGCAAAATAAACCAACCACACATTTTTCTATTTTTTTCATACCCAAATTTAACTGCTAGTGCCATAGTTCCACTGCTTGTTATTAAAACAAAAGTCATTATTGCAATTAATAGAAGAGGCACTGGAACACCCATGAAGTCCAGAGCAAATACTTCACTTGGATTTGGCCATTCAACAACTGTTGATGCTCTTCCTTTCATATAAGAGATTAAAAAACAACTAAAAATAAATGTATCGCTTAATAAAAAAATCCACATCATAGCTTTACCCCATTGAACGCCTTTAAAAGCTGTTTGATCAGAACTTAAGTCACTTGGTACACTTTTCCAACCTTTAGGTAATTTATTAATAGAAGATTGATCCATATTTTCCTTTTATTATGAAAATAACATTAAGCCAAACAAAACTAACCAAACAACTAACAAAAAATGCCAATATACTGCACATAGTTCTATGCTTTGCTTAATATCTTTAATTTGATCATTATTATTTAAGAATTTTGAAGTTGTTCTTCCCCAAAAATACAATCCTCCAATCAGATGAAGTCCATGTAAAGTTGTAAATAAATAAAAGAACGCATTTGCGACATTAGCAGTTGCGTAATAGCCTGAATTCATGAGTTGATACCAAGCAAATAATTGTCCCAATAAAAAGGAATAAGCAAGTATACCAACTAAGTACAAACCATTTTTTACTCTTTTGTTTTGATTTCTATCTGAAGCTAATTTTGTAAAATGAAAAACTAAACTACTTAAAATTATAACCCCGGTATTAAGCCAAAGTAACCAAGGTTCAGGCATACTCCGCCAATCATGAACTAGCATCCTGTCAGAATAAGCTACCACAAACAAAGAAAATAAAACTGTGCTAACAACCATTATTGTTCTTAATCCAAGCTTATATTTACTTAAATTTAAAGTTTTTCCTTGGTGTTGATTATCAATTTTTATTTGATTTTCTTCCCAAGGCTTTTCAAACAATAATGAAAAAATACTTTTTGATTTGCTCACGTTTTCTCAACTTTCGCCTCCACTACCTCACTTGGCGGAACATTCTGAGGAATAAAATCTTCTTTAGAACCTGGGACACTATAATCATAAGCCCAACGGTAAACTTTCGGAAGTTCTTTTCCCCAATTTCCGTGCTCTGGTGGCATTTGAGGAGTATGCCATTCTAAAGAGTTTGCTTTCCATGGATTTTTTTCTGATTTCTTTCCTAAACGAGCACTTACAATAAGATTATATAAAAATACAAGTTGCGCAGCACCAACTATTAAAGCAGCTATAGTTATGAATTGGTTTAATACTAAAGTCGAAGTCTCAATGTAAGGACTGTCATAAATTTCGAAGTATCTTCTAGGCACTCCCACAAAGCCTTGATAATGCATCGGGAAATAAATTGCATACGAACCAATAAAAGTTATCCAAAAATGAATCTTCCCAAGGGTTTCGTCTAATAATCTTCCTGTAATTAAAGGGTACCAGTGGTAAATTGCACCAAAAACCACAAGTATTGGTGCGATACCCATTACCATATGAAAGTGTGCTACGACAAAATAAGTATCAGATAACGGCACATCTACGGTTACATTTCCTAAAAATAAACCAGTCAATCCTCCATTTAAAAAAGTGACTATAAATGCAAGTGAGAAAAGCATTGGTAAAGAAAGTTGTATATTCCCTCTCCAAAGAGTTAAAATCCAGTTATATACTTTTAAGGCTGTAGGAACTGCTATTATTAAAGTTGTTGTAGCAAAAAAGAAACCGAACCAAGGATTCATTCCGCTTACGTACATGTGGTGAGCCCAAACGAAAAAGCTTAAAGCGCCAATACCAACTATTGCCCATACCATCATTCTATAACCAAAAATATTTTTTCTCGCGTGAACTGATAATAAATCTGAAACAATTCCAAAAGCAGGTAAAGCAACTATATAAACTTCTGGATGCCCAAAAAACCAAAATAAATGTTGAAATAATATAGGGCTTCCTCCCTCATGTGAAAGCTTTTCTCCTAATGAAACCATTGCAGGCATAAAAAAACTAGTGCCTAACATGCTGTCTAAGGTCATCATTAAACAACCAACTAAAAGAGCTGGAAAAGCCAGAAGTGCAAGGACTGTAGCTGTAAAAATTCCCCAAATAGTTAAAGGCAATCTCATTAAGGTCATTCCTCTAGCTCTAAGCTGTAATACGGTAATTATATAGTTAAGTCCTCCCATTGTGAAACCTGCAACAAACAATATTAGAGAGATTAACATTAATATTATTCCTCCGTTACTTCCTGGAGTACCTGCAGTAATGGCCTGTGGAGGATATAAAGTCCAGCCTGCGCCAGTCGGACCCCCGGGTACAAAAAAGCTCGCTAATAAAACTAATACTGCAACTACAAATGCCCAATAACTTAACATGTTTACATAAGGAAATGCCATATCTCTAGAACCACACATTAAGGGGATTAAAAGATTTCCAAACCCTCCAAGAAACAATGCTGTTAATAAATAGATTACCATTATCATTCCATGCATTGTAACAAACTGATAGTAAGCAGCTGGTTCAAGCCATCCTAATCCAGGCCAAGCAAGCTGAATTCTCATTAACCAAGACAAAATTAAACCTAACAGTCCAGTTCCAACTGCTGTCAAAGCATACTGTACACCAATATATTTTGCATCTTGAGAAAAAACATATGTTGTCCACCAACTATGAGAGTGATAAAGCTCCTGATCAGGTATTTCTGCCTCAGGCACACTATCAATATCTGGGGCACCAACAGGTGATGAATCGGACACGTAGTCTGATTTGGCTTCTAGCTTATGATCGTATTCATCTGACATTTTATTTATAACCTATATAATTCATTTTGTATTTTTTGCTAGTTGTAATTTATTTTTTTCTTTATTTTTTGCCAACATTTTTTCAAAAGTAATCTGTTTTGCTTCCCATTTTTTATAATTTTCCTCTTTGTCCACTATAACTCGTCCACGCATTGCATAATGACCTGACCCACAATACTCAGCACACAAAACCTCAAAATCACCAGTTTTAGTTGGTGTCATCCAGTAATAAGTTATTATCCCAGGCACCATATCCATCTTTCCTCTAAATTGTGGAATATAAAAATTATGTAATACATCAATAGTTCTTAATTCAAATTTAACAGGTCGATCAATTAATAGATGAAGTTCATTTCCATCAACTAAACGATCATCTTTTGCGTTTGGATCGTCTAAGTTTAAACCGAAGGGATTATCATCTGTAATATACTTAATATCTGTTTTTCCCAAAACCTCATCATCTCCTGGCAATCTATATTTCCAACCCCATTGATAAGCAAAAACTTCCACTTTATAAGCATTGTCTGGAACGTTTACGTAATTATTCCAAACTAATAAACCAGGTGCAAGTAAAGCTGCTACAAGTACAGTCGTTAGCCAAGTTAATCTGCTCTCTAACTTTTTGTCTTCAGGTTTATATTCTGCCCTATTCTCTTTCTTGTAACTAAATTTCCAAATACAGTAGGCTACAAAAAAACAAATTATTACAAAAGCAAAACCAGTTATCCAAAAAGTTAAAATTATAGTATCGTCCATTCCACCCCAATTAGATGCCACCTCAGTCCACCACCACGGCGACCAAAAATGGAATGCTACCGATCCAACTGCTATTAAAAAGAAAATTATTGCTATAGTTGTTGCCATTAAATTTTAAGCGTTAGTGATAATAAAAATTGCTAATAAAATAATTCCTCCAACCAGAAAATGGTTTCCTAAGTCAATCCATCCTAGTTTCTTGTTTTTTGCGTCAGATAAATCCTTCCAACGAAATGGAACTGATTTTCTTTTGACCGCTATTTCGGCTTTATTCTCATTTTTTTCAAGTCTTAAAGAAACTGAAAAAAAAACAAAATAAATGAACAGTATCAAAAAAATGACAAGTCCAAGAAGCAATTGGTAAGAAGTACTCATAATTAGTTTCTACTACATCTAAACACTTTATGCATGTTTAATAAGGTTTTGCGACATTTTTGCATGGTTAAATTCTGCTTAGATTTTAAGGATAAATTACTTAAAATTCAAATGATAATTTAAAATTGTGATGGCTGCTATAGCTGCCGTATCTGTTCTAAGAATATTTTTTGAAAGAGAAAAAGAAACTGTATTTTTTTTACCTAAAATTAAATTTCTCTCATCAGGAGAAAAATCTCCTTCTGGACCAATCAACAAGGATTTTGAATTGCCAGTTTTTAATTTTACATCTTTTAGGCTATTTTTAGAATTTACATCTGCAAACAACAATTCAGACTCAATATTAAAATTGTTTATGTAATCTTTAAGTCCTGTTATTTTTGAAATGTAAGGTGGATTTAATTGGTTTGATTGTTCAGTTGACTCAATGATGATTTTTTTTGCCCTTTCAAAATTTAAATCCTTTATTTCGGTTCGCTCAGAAATTATTGGAGTTATTTTACTAATCCCAAGTTCAGTTGCTTTTTGTAAAATTATTTCCATGGGGTTTTTCTTAACTAAACAAATAGCTAGCTCAATATTTGATAGTTTTGTTGAAGATTCTTTCACCTTTGTTAAAAATTTAACTTCGACTCTGCTTTTGTTCAAAAAAATTATTTCACTTTTCCATTCTCCTTGTTTGTTAAAAAAATTTATATTTGACCCTCTCTTGAGTCTCATTACATTAACCACATAATGAGTATGTTCTTTTGAAAGTAAGCTAGTAGTATTTTCAATTATATTTTCTGGGTGGAATAATCTTATATTACTCATTAATATCAATTTAAGTTATGAAAAATATTAAAGCAATAATTTTTGATGCCTATGGCACTCTTTTTGATGTCAATTCAGCTGCAGAAAAATGTAAAGATAAAATTGGTAGCAAG
>MDSZ01241940.1_pt1 | contig 13631 bp, 14 predicted proteins | sample 811201 | NCBI WGS metagenome assembly MDSZ01 (sample SAMN05326647, study PRJNA326480) | marine metagenome | isolation source: seawater | place: Indian Ocean: North | collected 2010
GCTTCGATCTTCAATTATCCGACTTTAACTTGGGCAGATATCGGAGCTATTGGCTGGTTGGTTGATGGCGCGGCAATTGTTAATCAAGTTTCGCTGCAACGAACCTCTTACGGACCCTATGCGCGAGCGATGATTCGTATCTGTAAAGAAGAGAGTTTTCATCAGCGTCAGGGCTATCACATCATGATGACCCTTGCACAGGGCAGCGAAGAACAACGGGCTATGGCGCAGGATGCTCTGGATCGATTTTGGTGGCCTTCCTTAATGATGTTCGGTCCTCATGATGCCGAATCGGCTCATTCCGCTAAATCGATGAAATGGAAGATAAAGCGTCAGAGTAATGATGAGTTGCGGCAAAAATTTGTTGACCAGACGGTTAAGCAGGCGGATTTAATCGGACTTAATATTCCTGATCCCTCGCTCTCCTGGAATGATGAACGCGGTCACTATGATTTTGGAGAGATTGACTGGGATGAGTTTAACCGGGTCGTCGCCGGGGATGGCTTATGCAACCGGCAGCGACTGCAATATCATATTGATGCCCACGAAGAGGGTGCCTGGGTTAGGGAAGCTTTGATGGTATACGAGAGAAAACAACGTAACCGAGAAAACGCTGCTTAGGAGTCGTTATGACCGAGCACATGCAGCTTTATGAGGTATTTATTAGGTCTCGCCGAGGGTTGGATCACAAGCACGTAGGCAGCCTGCATGCGGAGGGCGCCGAACAAGCGCTTGAGTACGCGCGCGATATTTATACTCGGCGCAGCGAGGGGGTTAGCGTGTGGGTGGTTAAGTCATCCGATATAGTCGCATCGCAGGAGTCCGACAGCTCCAGTTTCTATGATCCGCATGATGACAAACCTTATCGTCACGCGGCGCATTATCAGTTGCCTGATGAAGTAAATAATATGTAGTAAAAAGCACGATTGGTATGACTGAAAACGAGATTAAAAGGTACGTTGTCAGGTTGGGTGATGATTCTCTCATCCTAGGGCACCGATTATCCGAATGGTGCGGTAGGGGTCCTTTTCTCGAAGAGGATTTGGCGCTCTCGAACACTGCCCTAGACTTTATTGGTCGAGCACGAATGTTCTACAGCTATGCAGCGGAACTCTCGTCAGCCCAGATAACTGAGGACTATTTTGCTTATCAGCGAGACTGTCGTGATTTTAGCAATCTACTTATTTGTGAGTTGCCCAACGGAGATTTTGCCTTCACTCTTGCTCGTCAGTATTTTCTAGATGAATTCTATTGTCTCTTTATGAGCTCTCTCGCCGATTCTTCGGATGAACGTTTGAGGGGAATCGCTGCTAAAGCGATCAAGGAAAGTCAGTATCATTTGAGAAGAAGCCGTGAATGGATGTTGCGCCTTGGAGACGGAACGGCCGAAAGTCATGCCAGGCTGCAGCGAGCCTGTAATGATCTCTGGGGTTATACATCAGAAATGTTCCAGGCCGATGAGCTAGATCGCCAGTTAGTTGCTCATGCCGTTGGTGTGGATGTTGTCGCTTTAAAGGCCAACTGGCAGAGACTTACGGCAGCTACTTTGGCAGAGGCTACGATTGAATGTCCGATGGCAGATTGGTCCGTCACCGGAGGAAGACAAGGTATTCATACCGAAGCATTAGGTCACTTGCTTACAGAATTGCAATATGTTCAGAAAACTTATCCGGGATTGGAATGGTAGATCCCGCTAAGCTCATCCCCGTTACGCCTGCTGCAGAGTATGAAAGGCGAAAGCGTCGTGCTGAATCATCGCTCTCGAAAGTCTGGGATCTGCTTGATGATGTTTTAGACCCGGAGGTGCCCGCATTGAGTTTGTGGGATCTCGGGGTCCTCCAAGATATTCGGCAGGATGCGTCTGGCGTTGTTGTGATCATGACTCCGACCTATTCCGGTTGTCCGGCAATTGAGGCGATGTGCGAAGATATTTTAGCGAAACTCAGGACAGCTAATGTTCATGATGCGAGGATTGAAATTAGTTTAACGCCGGCTTGGACTACTGACTGGTTGTCAGCTTCTGCTCAACGTAAACTGCTGGAATATGGTATCAGCCCGCCGGTTTTTGCTGGTCCTAGAGTCTGCCCACAGTGTGGCTCAGCTAATTCTGAGATGGTCAGTGAATTCGGTTCGACAGCATGTAAAGCATTATATCGTTGTAGAGATTGTCTCGAGCCTTTCGATTATTTTAAATCGTTATGAGTGAAGAGATAGTAGAAGACAAATTGTTTTTCGAGCTCACTGTCGCCAGCATCACTCCTGTCACCGAGGAGGCTGTATGTGTGGCTTTTTCAGTCCCGGAGCATCTGGTGGAGAGATTTAGTTATAAACCGGGTCAATACCTGACATTGAATATTAACCTGGCTGGTCAGGACGTCAGGAGATCGTATTCAATATGTTCGGGAGTAAATGATGACACCCTCGAAGTAGCAATCAAGAGAGTGCCTGGTGGTCTTTTTTCAAATTTCGCCAACGATTTATTGAAAGTTGGAGACACGGTTGAAGTGATGCCCCCGCAGGGAAGGTTCTGCGCGCGGTTGCAACCAGAGAGGGGAAAACAGTATTTGTTCATCGCCGCTGGCAGTGGCATAACCCCCGTCATTTCTAATCTCAAAAGTATTCTTGAGTCTGAACCTCGCAGCGCAGTCACACTAATTTATGGTAACCAGCGTACTCCTACCATTATGTTCAAGGAGCGACTAAGTTTTCTAAAAAACGCCTATTTGGATCGGCTGCACTGGGTCAATATCCTCAGCCGAGAAGACCAGGGTTGTGAGCTCTTAAATGGTCGACTAAATAACGCCAAAGGCCTAGCGTTAGCTCAACGGCTGATCAATGTCCCGACCTTCGATGAATATTTTATCTGTGGTCCATCAGGCATGCCTTCAGAAATGTCTAGATGGTTGCGGAGCCACGGAGTAGATGCCAAGAGCATTCACTATGAACTATTTGCTGCTTCTGCTGAAGATGCAGAGAACAAGCTCGCTAAGCAGCGGGTGCGAACAGAGAATCTCGCTGGCAGATTTAGTGACGTGACCATCATGCATGATGGTCGATCCCATGAATTTACTTTGGCCGCAGATGGTGAAAACCTTCTTGATTCTGGGATTGGGCAGGGTCTTGATCTGCCCCACTCCTGTAAGAGTGGCGTTTGTTCTACATGCCGTTGCAGGTTGCTAGAGGGCCAGGTCGAAATGGATATCATGCACGGATTGGAACCTGAGGAAATAGAGGCTGGTTTTGTGTTGGCTTGCCAAGCTCACCCCATAAGCGATCTGGTCGTTCTCGATTTTGATCAAAAGTGAAGCTCAATTAGAACGGCACTTGAATCCGTTTTTGCTTTTGATCTATTGCGTTCGTGAAATGGAATTTCGAGTACTGAGTTAATGAGGGAGAGGAGTTGAAGACCAGTTCAGATTCTTTTAACTTTCTGTAGGGAATTTGGTGTTAATGTTAGATATTGTGAAGTAAGCCCGGGGACAAATTAAAAAAATGAACGATTTAGATATTCCTAATTTCGGCGCACTACTTGCGGAGCATTTGTCGGCTGTGCCGGCCGATGCGTATCCCTATCTATTGTCGCAACTCGAGAGGACCGCAGCTGATCGATATCGTGGTTGGGCGGAAGATGTGCCTGAATACGCCGAAGGTCTATTGGCTTGTGCTGCTAGTGAGGATGAGATAGCTGATCGTGTTGAAGCAATGTTTCCGCCATCGGATGAACACCGTCGTTTAGTTTTGAGCATAATCCCTGCAGCTAAAGCAACCTATTATGCCGCGTTCGAACCCTATGGTCCCGTCCATCAGATGACAATCCAGTCCAACGCCGAACGTCAGGGAGCAAGTGCCTGGCAGAATCTTAAAGCTGTTTATCCAGAACGTTCTGTTGAGTTTGATGAATTGTCAGCTATTGAAGTCGGTAGCGCCGATTATCTTGATACGATCTTACCATTGCTGGAGGATAAAGCCCTAGTCTGAATCGGGTAGCTTGTTGTCCGTATTAATGCCTTAAACAAAATTTAGTTCGGAGAATGCATGAAACTTGCCAGCCTGAAGTCGGGACGTGATGGGCGCCTAGTCATAGTGTCCCGGGATCTTACTCGTGCCGCGGAAGCGTCAGAAGTTGTATCGACATTGCAAGCTGCGATTGATTGCTGGGATACGGCGTCGGTGGAGCTTTTGCGGCTTTATGACAAGCTCAACTCTGGGGAGCTTCCTGATAGCTTTGCATTTGACCCCTCTCAATGCGATGCCCCCTTACCGAGAGCGTATCATTGGGCAGATGGCAGTGCGTATGTCACCCACGTTGAGTTGGTAAGAAAAGCACGTGGTGCAGAACTACCTGAATCATTTTGGTCGGACCCACTGATTTACATGGGTGCTTCGGATGCATTCTTAGGCGCGACTGAAGACGTGCCTGTTGAAAACGAGGAATGGGGGATCGATTTCGAGGCAGAGGTCATTGTTATCACTGACGATGTTCCCGCCGGCATTTCTCCCGAGCAAGCGTCAAAGCATATTCAGCTAATCGGTTTGGTTAACGATGTTTCGTTACGCAATTTGATTCCCGAAGAGTTAGCTAAACAGTTCGGATTTTATCAGTCCAAGCCTTGGACAAGCTTTAGTCCCGTGGTGGTAACTCCCGACGAGTTAGGAGAGACTTGGGACGGCGCGAAACTACATTTACCGCTGCGGGCAGTCCTCAATGGAAAATTGGTAGGGGCTCCCAATGCCGGTATAGATATGACCTTTGACTTTCATCGGTTGATTGCACACTGCGCTAAATCACGAGACCTGATGGCTGGTACCGTTATTGGCTCAGGCACCGTCTCAAACGTGGGTAGTGAACATGGCTCGTGTTGCCTCGCTGAGGTGCGCTGCCTTGAAACAATTGCTGAAGGAAGACCAAAGACGCCCTTCATGTCGTTTGGTGACCGCATCGAAATCGAGATGCTCGATCATCAAGGTCGATCGATTTTCGGGAAAATCGACCAGCGTATTGTCGAATACACGGCACCCACAGACTGATCGAGGTTAATCTCAATATAACTTTTACTATTTAACGCGGAGCTGATACGCCAGCAGACCACCCATTAGTATCGGGACGGCAAAGGTGATGAAATTTGCGGTCACACTAAACCCAGCAGCGATCATATATCCTGCTATCCCCGGTCCGATAACGGCGCCTGATCTGCCGAGACCGATGGCCCAGCCGACGCCCGTGCTCCTAATTGAGATAGGATAAATTTTTGCAGCTACGGCGTATAGGCCCGTGTAGCCTCCAGATAGCGTAAAGCCAATGACAAAAATCAAGACCAGTAACGCCGTCTGCCCGCTAGCATTAGATGCTGCAGCCGCGAATAGACACATCATCGTGCTGGCAGTGATCGTGAATACTGCGATTAGGTTGGACAGGCGCCACAGACTAGCCAGATAACCTAGGCAGAAGATGCCTAAAACACTCCCCAAGTTGAAAAGAGTGAACGCGAGATTGGCGATCGCTTCTGGATAATCTAGGTTGATGATTAATTTTGGAATCCAGCTCATCAAGAAATACAGTGAGCAGATACACAGAAATACCGTGAGCCATAGCCTCAGCGTTGCGCTGCGTAAATCTGGTGTCAACAATGACAGCATCTTTTCGAGAATATTCTGTGAGTCTGCCGTCGCTGATTGATGATTGGGTTCAATGACGGGGAGTTCTCTTAGCGGGGGGCGGGCCAATTTTGCTAAAACTCCATTGACCTTCTCTAAAGCAAGAGGCGGTTTTTTATTGCATAGGAATTGTATTGACTCGGGTATAAACCATAAAGCGATAAACGATAGAAGAATGGCTAGGGACCCGCCTAACAGGAACATACTCCTCCAGCCGAACTCGGGTACTATTTGATTAGCGACCAGGCCAGTTAATGTGGCTCCTAAAGGATAGCCTGCAGTAACTGCAGTGACACAAAAGGCACGATATTTTTCCGGGCTGTATTCCGCGGCGATTGTTGCGACACTGGCCAGCATCGCTCCAGCCCCAAGTCCCGACAAAAAACGTAGAGTTATAAGTAAGCTTAGTGATTCGATGAAGGCCGTCAGGAATACCGTCAGACCGACGAGGCTAAGGCTGACGATTATAATGACCCGTCGTCCGAAGACATCCGAGAGGCTGGCGAGGAACATAGCGCCAAGCATCATGCCTGCAAGGGAGAAACTAAATACTAGACCTAATTGTTCATCACCAAGTTGCATCTCTTCGCCAATTTGGTATGCGGTCACCGCCATGGCGGTGATATCAAAGCCGTCAATCATATTGAATAAGAGGCAAAGCCCTACGATAAGAAATTGCTGCCTAGATATTTCCCCGTGATCGATAATTTCTGAAATATTTGTTGTTGGCATTCTTTCAATCCCACTCGACCATTAGTTTCTTAGGCCCTCTGAAAGTCATGTTTGGCGAAAACGTTAATGGTTGACTCCTGATTAACCTTAGACTGGGTAAACGTTCAGTCAGAACCTCTAAAGCTATCTGACCCTCCAGCCTTGCCAGTCTGGCCCCCAGGCAAAAATGGATGCCGTGACCAAAGGAAATATGTCGATTGGCATTTTGTCGTTCCGGATTTAGCTCCGATGGTTGATCAAATAATTGGACATCATGATTGGCTGCGCCGAGGCTGAGGAATATTCGAGTTCCCTTCGGTATATGTATACCTCGGAAAATGGTGTCTTGAGTTGATATTCGACGCCAGCTGGTTTGTGGGCCATCGTAGCGCAGAATCTCTTCAAGGGTTTTTGGAATAGATGCTCGATTCTGAACGAGATTCAGCCAAAGTTGTTGCTTTTGTAGGAGATTCAGCACAGCAAGTGAAATGAAATTACTTACTATTTCATGGCCAGCAAAAGACAGTCCGTAAATAATCGATTGGACTTCTCGGCAGCTAAGCAGGTTTGGGTTTTCCTGTTGCGCGGCCAGCAATTCTGAAGTGAGATCATCTGCTGGGTCACTCTTTCTTCGAGCTACGAATTCGCAGCAATACCTCCAGTAATTCAGCATGTTGCTCGCAATTTCTACTTGCTGTTTGTTGGAGGGTTTCCCCCACGTAAAAATAAGGCGATCGGAGGTCCAGTGAATTAGTTTTTCATCATCTTCTTCTGGAAATCCGATGAACCGGAAAATTACTTGTCCAGGCATTGGGTGTGCAAGACACGAAACTATATCCGCGGGTTTACCGTTTTCGATCATTCGCTCGATTAAGTTTTCAGTGGTCAAACGTATATAGGGTTCGAGAACCTTCATGCGTCGGGAGTTAAAACCCTCACGGGTGAAGGTGCGAATACGTGTATGGTCGGGTTGCTGACAATTCGACATAACAGCCTGTGGATTGTAGTCATCTGTTGCTAGTATGGCTTGCGCGGCTTCGCAAATCGGGAAAACGGGATCTTGAACATTTCCTGAAGAAAAAATCTCATGGTTTTTGAGAATTTCAGTAACGTTGTCCATACCAGTAACTACTAGGTACCCTAATTGCTTGGCGAAGAAAATAGGTGAACCTGTACTTAGTTTTCCGAGTTGCTCGTAAGGGTTTTGAAGATAGTCTGGGTCGAATGGTGTGAATGCATCGTCAAATGGACAGCCTTTGGGTTCTGCTACAGGTGAGGTGCTTATTTTGTGATAAGCGTCAGTTTTATCAGTCATTCGCTTCAGCTCCTTCATCTAGTTTCTCGACCAAATCATCCAGTAATTCGTAAAGCAATTCGAGCTTGCCATAACCGAAGCGATCGGAAATGTACTCGTAGCGGTCAACGGACTTGGGAGCGATTATCTTGAAGAGATCGTGGCCGAGATCGGTCAGGTAGATCAGTGAACGTCGATTGTCTACCTGTGATTGGGATCGGTTAATTAAGCCCCGTTTATCTAGGTTTTGTACAATTCTGGAAAGACTGGGCATTAATAGAAAACAGCGTGCGGATAATTCTGACAGATCTTGCCCATCCTCTTCCCGGAGGGCTCGTATTACGCGCCATTGTTGCGAAGATAAGTTATGGGCACGCAAAGACGGCAAGAATTTTTTCATGACAGCTTCGCGAGCTCGTAGCAGAGCCATAGGCAGTGACCTGTCAAAACTGCGCAATGCTTTCTCGCTGTCGCTCTTCATTATACTTTTTCGTCAATCACTTCGTTTCTTAGGATCCCGATACCCTCGACTTCCACTTCTACCGTATCGCCTGGTTTCAGCCATTTCGGAGGTTCGAATCGTGCTCCGGCACCATTAGGTGTTCCGGTAGCTATCAAATCTCCAGGCTTCAGTAGGTAGAACTGCGATAGATAGGCTATTAGGAAATTAATCGGGAACATCATATTTGCGGTTGTATCATTTTGACGCTCTTCACCATTTACCCTCGTAATGACGCGCATGTTCTCGTAGTTCTGGGGGCTAAATTCGTCAGCTGAAACAAGCCATGGTCCTATCGAACCTGAGTGGTAGAAGTTCTTACCTTGAGTAACGTTGAACTTGGAGTGGCGCAGCCAATCGCGGATTGTGCCCTCATTCATGATCGTTAACCCCGCGATGTGGTCGTAGGCTTCTTGCTCTTGGATTCTGCGACCAGCTTTGCCAATGACTACAACAATTTCCCCCTCGTAATCTAACTGTTTGGACTCGGGCGGACGCAAAAGATAACCGTTGTGCGAGGTCAGTGAGTCGGGTGCTCGCATAAAAAGACTCGGTTTCGATGGTGCTTCTGATCCGTCGTTATACTCCGCATTTCTATTCGCATAGTTGACACCGATACAAGCGATTTTTTCTGGTGCGGATATTGGAGGCTTAAGCTGCACGGCTGATAGCATCAGGCTAGGGTGCGTTTTCTGGGCTTCTCTTATTGCGGTAGTCAAGCGGTCATGAGCGATGGCTTCCTTCAGATCACCTCCCATGTGGACCCCTAGGTCGACAATTTCGTTATCGATAACCGCGCCCCAGCTGGATCGATTGTTGTGTTCAAAACTGATAAAGCGCATTGGATTTTTCACATAACATGTTATTTACATTAGAGCGTAAATAGCCAAAGATTCCGAGATGTTTATTTTAATTTTGGTTAACATGTTATTTAAATTATGGTGATTCCTTGACGAGTCACCGGTGAATAAAGCAGGGATAGTTAGAGTCCTATGACAGAATTTTCAGATAATAAGCGTAGAGCCGGAGAATACCTCGCACGATTTGGATCAGAAACGACGGGACATTTCATTAATGGAGAGTTTCTTGTGCCGGAAGGGGCGGTTACGTTTGAGAACCTCACGCCGGCAGACAACAGTAGTCTTGGTGAGGTGGTCCATGGGTCTGATGCCGATGTTGACCAAGCCTGTCATGCTGCTGCGATAGCTTTTGAAGAATGGCGAGCTACAACGGGTTCTCTGCGAAAAAAACTGCTTAATAAGCTGGCCGATAGAATAGTTGAGCGTGCTGATGAAATTGCTCTTGTTGAATCAATGGACTGTGGGCAGCCCATCCGTTTTATGAAACAGGCTGCGATGCGTGGTGCAGAAAATTTCAAATTTTTTGCCGATAAAGCGCCGGAAGCAGCTAACGGTCAGTCGCTATTCCAGGATCAGCATACTAATTACACGATCAGGAGCCCCATAGGACCGGTAGCCATTATCACCCCCTGGAACACCCCTTTTATGTTGGCGACATGGAAGATTGCTCCAGCTCTTGCTGCGGGTTGCACGGTTGTCCATAAGCCTGCAGAAATGTCACCACTATCAGCTATGCTGTTAGCGGAAATCGCGAGCGAGGTGGGTATTCCAGAAGGCGTTTGGAATATGGTAAACGGCTTGGGTGAAACTTCTGGTAAACGTTTGACTGAAAATAGAGAGATCAGGGCTGTGGCATTGGTTGGAGAGAGTGCCACCGGAGCTCAAATCATGCGCCAAGCCGCCGATACACTGAAGCGTGTACACTTCGAGCTCGGTGGCAAAAACCCAATCATTGTGTTCGATGATGCTGATTATCAACGCGCACTTGATGCTGTTGTCTTTATGCTTTATAGCCTAAACGGGCAGCGTTGCACCTCTAGTTCTAGACTTCTTATCCAAAATGGCATCAAAGATCTCTTTTTGAAAGATCTTGAGCACCGTGTTTCGAACCTTAAAGTTGGCGATCCTCTTGACCCGGAGACAGAGGTTGGACCGTTGATCAGCAAAGTCCATCATGAGAAAGTGCTGAGTTACGTGGAACTTGCATTGGCAGAAGGAGCAACCATTGCTGTAGGAGGTGACGTCCCAGATGACCTCGGCCCTGGTAACTTTGTTTCTCCTACACTGTTTACTAATACGTCAAATGATATGCGAATCACTCGGGAAGAAATTTTTGGCCCAGTTCTTTCCGTGTTGTCTTTTGCCGATGAAGCCGAGGCAGTCAGAGTGGCAAACGATACACCATATGGTCTAGCTGGATATGTATGGACTCGAGATGTTGGTCGTTCAATGCGTATGGCCAAATCACTTGACGCGGGCATGCTTTGGTTTAATTCTGAGAATAATCGTAATCTACCGTCTCCATTTGGTGGCATGAAAGCCAGTGGTATTGGTCGCGATGGTGGCGATTACAGCTTTGATTTCTACATGGAGACAAAGAATGTCTGTATCGCGCATGACCTACACAATGTGCCAGTGCTGGGACGATGAGTTGGAGAAAGAGAAATGGGAAAGCTTGCTTACGCTGCTAAAATCACTCATGTCCCATCCATGTACCTCTCTGAAATAGATGGGCCCCACAAGGGTTGCCGGGATCATGCGATCAAAGGTCATCAGGAGATCTCGAAGCGCTGCAGAGATGCGGGTGTTGACACGATCATCGTCTTCGATACCCACTGGCTTGTTAATAGTGGTTATCACATAAACAATGCCCCTAGGTTTGAAGGCGTCTACACCAGCAATGAATTGCCACATTTCATCAAAAACATGCCGTTTAATTATGAAGGTAATCCGGAACTTGGATTTGCTATCGCAGAAGCGGCCACTGCGGCCGGAGTTCACACCAGGGCACATGACGCGACTACTTTGCCGCTGGAATACGGCGCTTTGGTGCCGATGCGGTACATGAATGCCGATCAACACTTCAAAATCGTATCAGTCGCAGCGTTGTTGACGGTTCATGACCTTTTAGATAGCGCGAGATTTGGCCGTGCACTGAGGCAGGCTGTTGAAGAAAACTATGAAGGCAAAGTTGCGATCTTTGCATCCGGCTCGCTTTCGCACCGGTTTGCAGAAAATGGTCGAGCTGACGAATTTCTTCATAAGCTGTGGTCACCCTTTCTTGAAGAGTTTGACCAGCGTGTTATCCAGATGTGGCAGGAAGGCGATTGGGCAACCTTTTGTGATTTATTACCGGAGTATGCAGAGAAATGTCATGGTGAAGGTTTCATGCATGATACGGCAATGCTTCTGGGTGCATTGGGTTGGGATACTTATCGTGGTTGCGGCAAGATTATCAGTCCGTATTTTGGTAGTTCAGGAACAGGCCAGATCAACATGGAATTCCCGGTGACATAGGTAGACGATCGTATGCCCCACTTCATATTTGAGTACTCGGCAAACCTAGACAAAAGGTTGCTTGATATCGATGGCCTGATGAGAAAAATGCATGACGTTGCCGCTGATACTAATATTTTTCCAGTGGCTGGCATCCGTATTAGGGCGATGAAATGCGTTGACTTCCTAATAGGTGATGGCTCTGGTGATAAGGGGTTCATCAACTTGTCTATGAAGGTCGGCCATGGTCGAGATGAATCGTTACGGATGCAAATTGGTGAGCAAGTCTGGCAGACGATGTTGGCTCATCTCAGGCCCTTAATGGCCAAGCAGCCTGTAAGTTGCTCGTTCGAAATGAGAGAGCTGGAAGCTCAACTCAAATTTAACCATCGTAATTTCTGATGTTAACTCAGATACAAATTGCTGAAGCGGCCGAACGCTTGTATGCGGCAGAGAAAGATCGGGTCCAGATCAGCGCTCTTAGCCAGTCTATGGACATGGATATGACGGATGCGTATGCCATTCAGAAGAGTTGGCTGGATCGCCGTCTAGCAGATGGAGAGCAGGTAGTGGGTTACAAGATCGGGCTCACGTCAAAAGCGATGCAGCTGGCAATGAATATCGATATTCCCGATTATGGTGTGTTGACCGATGCAATGGTGTTTGAAAATGGTTCGACCTTGTTGGCGGATGACTTTATGGATCCGCGTATTGAGTCGGAGTTTGCTTTCGTCCTGAAAGCACCTTTATTTGGTGAATCGGTCTCGATTGAAGAAGTCATGATGGCAACAGAGTATATTCAACCTGCTCTTGAATTGATATCGGCAAGGAGTTTCAGAGTTGATCCAGATACAGGTTATACGCGGAATGTTTGCGACACGATAGCTGATAACGCTGCGAATGCTGGGATAATTCTCGGTGGTAAGCCGGTTTCGCCCGACGATCTTGATCTGCCCCATGCTGGCGCCATTCTAAAGGTTAACGGGGAAGTAGAAGACACTGGTCTTGGTGCGGCTGTGATGGGGCATCCTGGACACGGCATCAGTTGGGTCTGCAGGCGCTTTGCGCAGCATGGTGTTGGCCTCGAAGCAGGTCAAGTCATTTTGTCGGGCTCATTCACTCGTCCGGTCCCAGTAGCAAAGGACGACGTGATTTGTGCAGATTATGGAAAATTAGGTCTTGTTGAGGTCAGCTTTTCTTGAAACGCCTGAGTTCCACGAATACGCCAGTTAGGTATCCTTTTCAGCTTGGGGTCATTATTCGATTCAGGTAAGCTCGCCGGCCATGGTTGACTTAAACAAATTTCGAAGCTCAACACGAGATTGGCTTGAGCATAACTGTCCGGCATCTATGCGCACGCCAATGTTACCTGGCGAGGAGGTTAATGGCGGCAGTCGCCGACGCAGCAGTAATCCTGATGCATATGTCTGGCTTGATCGAATGGCTGAGCGTGGTTGGACCGCGCCGACTTGGCCTGCTGAATACGGCGGAGGCGGGCTGGTAAAGGATGAATTCTTGATTTTGCTCGAAGAAATGCAGCGGATCGGAGCCAGACCACCTTTGGGCGGTATGGGCATCACAATGATCGGACCAACTTTGTTGGAGTATGGGACCGAAGACCAGAAGCGTCGGCACATTCCGCCGATCATCCAAGGAGAAACAGCGTGGTGCCAGGGATACAGTGAACCAGGTGCCGGTTCTGACCTTGCGAGTCTTTCTACCCGAGCAATTCCCGATGGAGACGATTATTTGGTGAGTGGTTCAAAAATCTGGACGTCTGGTGCCAATTATGCGGATTGGATTTTTTGCTTGGTGAGGACCGATGCGACGGCACCTAAACAGGACGGTATAAGTTTTCTATTGTTTTCTATGGAATCTGAAGGAGTAACAGTTAAACCTATAGAACTCATCAACGGACATTCTCCGTTTTGTCAAACTTTTTTTGATAATGTGCGTGTACCCAAAGCTGACCGGGTACACCGCGAGAATCAGGGTTGGTCTGTCGCCAAACGTCTCCTGCAACATGAGCGATCTGGTCTTGCTGCTCTGGCGAGCGCCGATACAGCAGGGCCGATGCAACGCATCAAACCAAGTATTCCGTTAGGAGCTTTGGCGA
>MDSZ01185909.1_pt1 | contig 13630 bp, 11 predicted proteins | sample 811201 | NCBI WGS metagenome assembly MDSZ01 (sample SAMN05326647, study PRJNA326480) | marine metagenome | isolation source: seawater | place: Indian Ocean: North | collected 2010
AAAAAATCTAAATTATTTATTCTTTTTGCTATTTCTTTAAGTCTTTCAACACCACAACCTTCTATTGAGTTTGTTTTTATTGACTTGTATAAAACTATTTCATTTTTATTTGATTTTGGAAGCACATTTCTAAAACTTGAAGGAAGTGATACTCTTCCTTTTTTATCAATTTTATTTGTAAAACGTGAAACAAATAGATCCATGATTTATGGGTTATCATGGGAATATATGGGAGTCAATGGGTATAGGAAATAAATTATATGTTCACTATATGTTCTATCAAATTGTATGATGATGCATAAGCCGGGTTCTGTAATTTTGTAAAAAATTGATGATCATTAATCTAGGATAAACGTCACCGTTTATCTCATGCAGTCTACCCGAACAACACAGCTGGAACTGAAAGTTGTTCCTATTTGACCTTGCTCCAAAAAGGGTTTGCAGTGCCTCCCTTGTTACCAAGAAAGCGGTAGGCTCTTACCCTACCTTTTCACCCTTACCTTATAAAAGGCGGTTTGTTTTCTGTTGCACTTTCCCTAAGCTTTCACCTGCCAGGAGTTACCTGGTTTTTTTTCCAGTGGAGCCCGGACTTTCCTCTCGATTTAACGAGCGATCATCGCACCATCAATTTAATGATTATTTATTTTTAGTGAAAGGTCAATATAAATTTAGGTAATGCTCCTTTATTTTATTGAATGTTTTTTGATCTAAAATACCATTGGAATTTCTTTGATAAAAATGTAGTTGATAGCTTTGTATCAAATTTTTAAATTTATTTTTTTTATTTTTCAAAATATTTGTATCGTATCCTATCTCAGCAAGCATAAACAAAACTTGTTTTTTTTTACTATTAATATTTTTTTCATTAAAGTATTTTTCTAATATTTTTTTTCTTTTAATATTATGTTTTTTTGGAAGAAAAGATAGATTTTTAGAAACTAATTTATTCCAAGGAAATTTATTTCCAGGATCAATTTTTCTAAAAGGGGATATATCTGAATGTCCCAATATACAGTGGTTTTTTATTTTATATTTTTTTTTTAAATAGTTTAATAAATAAATTAAAGATTTGATAAGCTTTAATGAATATTTATTATTTTTACCATTTGGATTAAAATCTAATTCTATGCCTATTGACATAGAATTTATATCTGTATAATTTTTCCAAAAAGAGTGACCTGCATGCCATGCTCTCTGATCTTCATTAACTAGACGAAATATATCTCCTTCTTGCGATATTACAAAATGAGTACTAACTTTTTTCTTTATATCACAAAGATAGTTTATAGCATCAAATAGATTACTTATTGCTGTATAATGAATAATTATAAATTCAATTTTACTAGTTTTTCTTTTATTGTGGTTTGGGGATTTAAATTTATTTATAAATTTCATTCAAATTTTTATTTATTCAATATATACATGAAATTAATGAAACTTGCATACTTGATGATAATATTTGTTCTTTTTTTTAATATATCTTGTTCTAACTCAAAGAATGATATTAAAATAAATAAAACTGAAGTAACAAATAAGCCTAGTGAAATTTACATAATTGCTAATAATTATTTTAATAATAAACAATATTTAGAAGCTACTGAAGAATTCAAAAAATTAAATAAACTATATCCTCTATCAAATGAAGCTATTCAAGGGCAAATAATGATAGGTTTCATTTATTATATAAAAATGGAGTATGATGAAGCTATTTTGTTATTTAACAAAATAATTAATAAATATCCTTCTCACAAAAATTTAGATTACGTATATTATATGAGGGCAATGTGTAACTATGAACAAATAACTGATGAAAGATTGGATGGCGAATATAATAATCTAGCCTTAGAAAATTTTAATCAAGTAATCAACAGATATCCGACTAGTAAATATGCAAAAGATAGCATGCAAAAAATAATATTAGTTAAATCAAATCAAGCTGCAAAACATATGAATATTGGAAGATTTTATCAAAAAGAAAAAAATTTTACAGCTGCTCTAAATAGATTTAAGATTGTAATTAAAGATTATTCAGAGTCAAAATTTACTCCTGAGGCATTACATAGATCAGTAGAAATTTATTATTATTTAAAGATGTATAATGATGCGGAAAAAACAGCTTCAGTTCTTGGTTATAACTATCCTAAATCAAAGTGGTATAATTATAGTTACAAATTGATTAAAGAAATAGAAGAGGAAAAATCTATATTAGAAAAAATTTCAGATGTTTTTTAGTAAATGAAAAAAAAAGATGAAGATACAATAAAAAAAAGACTAATTGAGTTATCTAATATTATAAAGAAGAATAATTATTTGTACCATACTCTTGATAAACCTAAAATCACAGACAACGAATATGACAAATTTGTAAAAGAAAATAATGAATTAGAAACCAAATATCCTAATTTAAAATTGGATGATAGTCCTAATAATATAATAGGGAGTATTGTAAAAAATAAATTTATAAAGATTAAACATAGCTCACAAATGTATTCTTTACCAAATGCATTTAATCAAGAAGATATTGAAGAATTTATTAAAAGATGTGTAAAGTTTTTAAATTTAAAAAATCACGAAAAATTTGATTATATTTGTGAGCCTAAAATTGATGGACTCTCATTAAATTTAACCTATAAAAATGGAAATTTAATTTCAGCTGGAACTAGAGGTAATGGTTTTGAGGGTGAAGATGTTACAGGCAATATATTAAATATAAAAGAAATACCAAAGTCATTAAGTGGTGATCATCCAGAATTTATTGAAATAAGAGGAGAGGTATTTATGTATAAAGAGGATTTTGAGAAATTAAATTCTTCTTTAAAAAAAAGTGATAAATTTGCAAATCCAAGAAATGCAGCAGCAGGTAGTTTAAGGCAACTAAATATAAAAATAAGTCATAACAGGCCTTTGAATTTTATTGCACATGGCTTAGGCAAGTCTTCAAAAAATTATAAAACAATAGAAAGTTTTTATAGAGATTTAAAAAATTGGAAAATTGAGCCAAATAATGTTTTTAAATCTTGTAAATCTATCAATGAAATAATTAATTTTTACAATTACGTAGATCAAAAAAGAAGTGATTTAAATTATGATATTGATGGTATTGTAGTTAAAATAAATGATTTTAATTTACAATCAAGGTTGGGTTATGTTGGGAAAAATCCTAGGTGGGCTACTGCAATAAAATTTTCTGCTGAAAAAGCTAATACAACTATAAAATCGATTGACTTCCAGGTAGGAAGAACAGGCGCAATAACTCCTGTAGCAAGATTAACACCAGTTAATATAGGCGGTGTTTTAGTTTCTAATGCCTCATTACATAATTTTGATGAAATAAGAAAAAAGAATATTGGAATTTTAGATATTGTTGAAATTGAGAGAGCGGGAGATGTAATACCATACGTAACAAAGTTAATTAAAAAAAATATTAAATCTAAAAAGAAAATAGACCCCCCTAATAAATGCCCAGTATGTAATAGTCCAACTATCAAAGAAACAGATGAGGCAATCCTAAGATGTTCTAATAGATATGGCTGTTATTCTCAGATACTTGGACAAATTATACATTTTATAAGTAAAAAAAGTTTAAATATAGAGGGGTTTGGTGAAAAACAGGCAAAACAATTTTATGACTTAAATTTTATTAAGAATATAGAAGATATATTTTACATAGAAAAATTTAAGAAAGAAATTATTGAATTAGATGGTTGGGGCATATTATCTTTTGATAATCTAATTAAATCAATCAATAATTCAAAAAAAATATCTTTAGAAAAATTTATATATTCTTTAGGAATTAGATACATTGGTGAGGTTAATTCAGAAATATTAGCAGAAGAATTCAAAGATATAAAAACTATGATAAAAAAAATTAATATTAAAGAAAATTTAGAAAACATAGATGGTCTTGGACCAAAAGCAACTTTTGCAATAATTGATTTTTTTTCAAATCAAAAAAATATGGATATGCTTAAAAACTTACAGAAAATATTAAAGGTTAAAAAAATTGAAAAATTTTCTGAAAATAACTTTTTTACAAATAAGCATTTGGTATTTTCAGGTACACTTTCAACATTATCTAGGGATGAAGCTAAGTATTTAGTAAAGACAAAAGGTGCCAAAATATTATCCTCTGTAAGTAAAAAAACGGATTATTTAATTTTAGGTTCTAAATCAGGTTCAAAAGAAAAAAAAGCAAAGGAATTGGGAGTTAAGGTTATTTTTGAAAAAGATTTTCTTGAAAAAATTAATCAGTAAATTTTAAAAATTTTAAATATATTTTTTTTGAAGAAAAATTATTAAAGTCAACTATTGCTTTATCGCCATCTATCTTTATAATTTTTCCATTTCCATACTTTTGGTGATAAACCTTTTTATTATTTATATCATCTGCTTCTTCAAATATATCTTGATTAAATTCCCAGTCAATTTTGTTTCTTTTTGAATTATTTAATAATCTTTTTCTGCCAGGCGTAACAACATCATCTGAAAAATTAGCAGTTTCTACATATTGGTTTAAAAAATCATTTTCATGAATAAATTTAGAGTCAATTATTTCTACTTTATCTTCTGGAAGTTCACTAATAAATCTAGATGGAAGATTGTAATCATGGGAAGCATATGAATATCTGTTCTGGTTTACATATGTAATGTATACTTTTTTTCTTGCTCTAGTTAATGCAACATAGGCTAGTCTTCTCTCTTCCTCTAAGCCTTTATTACCTGACTCTTCAATAGATCTCTGACTGGGAAATACACCCTCTTCCCAACCTGCTAAAAAAACATAATCAAATTCTAAACCCTTAGCTGCATGCATTGTCATTAATGTTAAATTCTCCTCAGAAGTATTCGATATATTTTCCATTATTAATGAAACGTGTTCTAGAAAGCCTTCAAGGTTTTCAAAATCTTTCAAACTTTCAAGAAATTCATTAATATTATCTATTCTAGAAAGACTATCTGGTTTATTTGAATTTTTTTCTTCTTTTTCTAAAAATGATATGTAACCAGAGTCTTCAACAATTACCTTTGCAAGTTCAATATGATCAAATTGTTTTTTTACTTTATTCCATTTAATTACATTCTCAATAAATTTGTAAAGTTCAGGTTTTACATTTGAAGTAGTTTTAAAAACAATATGTTTTGCTGCTTCAAACATTGACAAATTATTCATTCTAGCAAATGAACTAATTTTGCTTAATGTGGATTTACCGATACCTCTTTTAGGTACATTTACTATTCTCTCAAATGCTAAATCATCTTCGAAATTACTAGTTAACCTTAAATAAGCAATAATATCTTTAATTTCTTTTCTTTCATAAAATCTTAAACCTCCTATTATTTTATATGGTAATCCTAAATTAATTAGTCTTTCTTCAAATGACCTTGTGTGTGCTGCAATTCTAAAAAGAATAGAAATTTTGCTTAAATCTACTTTATCTTTAATTATTTTTTCAATTTTATCTGTAACATATATTGACTCTTCTTTGGTTTCCCAAAATCCATTAATACTAATTTTCTCTCCCTCTTCATTTAAGCTCCATAATTCTTTACCATACCTCCCTTTATTTTTAGAAATTAAGTTTGCAGCACAACTCAAAATATTTTTTGTTGATCTGTAGTTTTGTTCTAATCTAATAATATTTACATTTGAAAAATTTTTTTTAAAATTTAACAAATTAGAAACATCAGCCCCTCTCCATGAATAAATGGACTGATCATCATCTCCTACACAACATATATTTTTGTTACCTTTATATAGAAACTGTATCCAAATTTGCTGAATTGGATTAATATCTTGATATTCATCAACAAAAATAAATTTAAAAAAATTTTGATATTTTTGCAGAATATTTTTATTTGATTTAAATATTTTAATACAGAGTAAAATCAAATCACCAAAATCAACGGTATTCATTCTTAATAATTCTGTCTGATAAATTTTGTATACTTTTCTTAATTCATTATCATATTTTCTATATTTACTTTCTTTAACATCTTCAAAAGAAATTCCTTTATTTTTAAACCCATCGATTGCATTTAAGAAAAATTTGGTTGAAATTTCTTTAGTATCAATCTTTTCTGCTTCACATATCTTTTTGATCAACTTTAATTGATCATCTACATCAATTATTATGAAATTTTTTTTAAGACCAACTTCTTCATAGTGTTGGCGCAAAACTCTCAATGCTAAAGAGTGAAAAGTTCCAACCCACATTCTATCAATTGGTAAATTAATCATTTTTCCGATTCGTGTTTTCATCTCATTTGCTGCTTTGTTTGTAAATGTAACTGCAAGAATTTGAGCAGGTGTAGCGAGTTTTTTATTTAAAATATGAAGTATTTTGAAGGTTAATACCCTTGTTTTTCCACTACCTGCGCCGGCTAGAACTAATAAAGAACCTTTTGTTAGTTCTACTGCTTTTCTTTGCTCATTATTTAATAGATTTAAATAATTTGGAGAATTATCTGACATTTTTTTGCTATAATATAACTATATTCTAATTTATAAACTATATATAAGTAATAAACACATATTAAATTAACTATGAAAATTAAGTTATCAAATTATTTATTTTTGTTTTTTTTAATTTTTTCTACTAATTTGTACAGCGCAGCATCTGACCAAGTAAAGACTGATTCTGATGATTTTGAAACCTCTACAGTTGAAGATGAAATATATGACCCTATAGAACCTATTAATAGAGCAATTTTTAGTTTTAATAATGTAGCAGATAGAATTATTTTAGAACCTGTCGCAAAAGGATACAAAAAGCTACCCTCACCAATACAAAGCGGTATAAGTAATTTTTTAAGTAACTTGAGAACTCCATTAGTAGTAGTTAATCAATTTCTTCAGGGTCAAGGGAGTAATGCATTCCAATCTACAGGAAGATTTGTAGTAAATAGTACAGTTGGAATTTTTGGATTATTTGATGTTGCTGATAGATTAGGTTTAGAAGAAAAAGAAGAAGATTTTGGTCAAACTTTAGCAACTTGGGGAGTAGGTGATGGTTTTTATATTGTACTTCCACTATTTGGACCCTCAAACTTAAGAGATACATCAGGGATGGTGATGACCATGCTTACAGATCCAATTAATGCATATGCTGTGACTGAAGGGGAGGCATGGATAGTTCCAATGAGAACTGCTGCAAATGCAGTTGATCAAAGGTCAAAAATTATAGACGAAGTTAATGCACTAAGAGATAATTCTATAGATTATTATGCTGCAGTTAGAAGTTCCTATTATCAAAACCGCAAAGCAGCAATAGACAATATTGATGATAATGAATTGACTCCATTACCACTTATTAGTATTGAATTTGAATAATGAAAAAAATATTAATTCTCGTTTTCTTAATAAATTTTATATTTTATAACCAATCTTTTGCAGATGAAGTATCTAATTGGTTAAAGTCTGAGATTGATAAGATTTTAATTTCATATCAAAATAATGAATTAACAAATGAAAATAGATTTTTGATGATTGAACAAACAATTAATGATAATTTTGCTGGAACGGGAATTGCAAAGTTTGTAGCTGGGGAGGCATGGGGAGGTGCTTCAAAAGAGTTAAAAAAAGAATATGTAAAAAACTTTAAAAGACATTTGGCATTAAATATAGCTTCTATGATGAAAGGTTATTCTAATCAAAAATATAAATTATCAAAGTCTAAGTTCGACAAAAAAAATCAAATAACTTTAATTGAAATGGAAATATTTTCAGATACTGGCTCAGTTGTTGTAACCTGGAGAGTTAAGAAATCAAAAAATCGTTACTTTGTTATTGATTTAATTGTAGCAGATATATCACTAGTAGTTACTAAAAGATCAGAATTTAATTCAATGTTAAAAAATGTGAGTTATAATCTAGAAAAATTTAATGAAATACTTAGTGATCAAAATATAGAAAGCTATGAGAAGATAATAAACTAAGTAATTTTTAAGTCCTAGTTTATAATTTGAAAAATTTTTCCAGATTGATAATTTTTAGCCATTTCTGATAAATCAATAGTTTTAATTTTTGATGCATTTTCTGCTGTTCCAAATTGCTGTAATCTCAACTTAACAATTTCCTTCATTGCATTTTTAGTTTCATTTAAGTATTTTCTAGGATCAAATATTGATGGATTTTTTATTAAATATTCTCTTATAGATGCAGTTGACGCTAACCTTAGATCCGTGTCGATATTTACTTTTCTGACACCATGTTTTATGCCTTCTTTAATTTCCGATACTGGCACTCCATAAGTTTCCTTAATACTACCTCCATATTCATTAATTTTATCTATAAGTTCTTTTGGCACTGATGATGAACCATGCATGACTAAATGAGTGTTAGGTAATTTTTTATTAATATTTTTGATTGTATCTATTGATAGTATATCACCAGTAGGTGGTCTTGAAAATTTATAAGCACCATGACTAGTTCCAATTGCAATTGCTAAAGCATCTACATTTGTTTCTTTAACGAATCTTGATGCCTCTTCTGGATCAGTAAGTAATTGATGATGAGTGAGTTTTACATCAGCACCAACTCCATCTTCTTTTTCTCCCATACCAGTTTCTAAAGATCCTAAACAACCTAATTCTCCTTCAACAGAAACACCCTTTAGGTGTGCAATCTCAACTGTTTTTTTTGTAACTTTAATATTGTATTCAATATCTGAAGGTGTGCTTTGATCTTCTAATAATGAGCCATCCATCATAACTGAACTAAAACCTAAATTAATACAATCTTGACAATCTTCTGGGGAGGCCCCATGATCTTGATGCATTACAACTGGAATATGATTAAACTCATTTAAAGCAGCATTAATCATATTTTTTATAAATTTTGGTCCGGCATATTTTCTTGCACCTGCAGAAGCCTGTAGAATTACTGGACTATTAGTTTCATTAGCAGCTTCCATGATAGCTCTTATTTGTTCTAAATTATTTACATTAAAAGCTGGAACTCCATAATTATTTTCTGCAGCATGATCCAAAAGCTGTCTGAGAGATATTAGTGACATTATTGTTTAAAATATATATATATTTAAAATTATACAATTATAACATAAATTATTTTAATTCTATGAATATTATTTTTCCAAAAAAATTTTTATGGGGTGCTGCAACCGCTAGCTATCAAATCGAGGGTTCTTATAATATCGATGGCAAAGGAGAGAGTATTTGGGATAAATTTACTCATACGCCTGGTAAAATCAAAAACAATGAAAATGGTGACGTAGCTGTCGATCACTATAATCGATATAAAGAGGATATCAAACTTATGTCTGATATAAATATGTCTGCTTATAGATTCTCACTTGCTTGGACTAGAATATTACCTGAAGGTAAAGGAAGCGTTAATCAAAAAGGTTTAGATTTCTACTCAAGACTTATAGAAGAGCTATTGGAAAACAACATTAAACCTTTAATGACTTTATACCATTGGGATTTACCACAAAGTATTCAAGATGAAGGTGGGTGGTCTAATAGAGATACCTCAAAATATTACGCTGATTACGCAAGTATTGTTGCAAAAAATTATGGTGATATGGTTGATTTTATTTCAACTTTTAATGAACCAGCAGTTTTTACAATACATGGATTGGTTGATGGATATATGGCTCCAGGAATTATAGATATGGATCATTTTATAGCTGCGGTTCATCATGTGAACTTAGCTCATGGACTTGGGATACAAGCAATGAGATCTATTAAAAATGAATTGGATCTTGGTTGTGTTTTAAATCTATCTCCATGCATTCCATGTTCAGACAAAGAAGAGGATATAATAGGAACAGAAATTTATGATATGTATTGGAATAGACTTTTTTTAGATCCTATGTACAAAGGACAATATCCTGAAAAATTTTTAAATAGTGTAGAGAAATATTGTAAAAAAAATGATCAAGAAATTATATTTCAAAAAAATGATTATATAGGTTTAAATCATTATCAGCACACAAGAGTTAAAAATGATCCAAATTATTTATTAACTGCTAGAGGTGCATTCGGAAATGAAACTCCGTTTAATTTGGAAGATGTTGAATTAACTTTAATGAACTGGGAAGTTGTGCCAGAAGCATATTATAATCAAATAATGGAACTAAAAAATAATTATGATAATCCTATTATTTACCTAACTGAAAATGGTTGTGCCTATCCTGATAAAATCGAAAATGGGAAAATTAATGACAATAAAAGAATTGAGTTTTATAAAAAATATCTTTCTGCTGTTAAAAAGTCAATTGATGATGGTGCTGATGTTAGAGGTTATATGACTTGGACTTTAATGGATAATTTTGAGTGGGCATTAGGCTTTGAAAAAAGATTTGGATTAATACATGTTGATTTTAATACTTTAAAAAGAACTCCGAAAGACTCATATTACTTTTATAGAGATTTAATAAAAAATAACGGGTTTACCCTTTAACTGCCCCAAACGTTAAACCTTTGATAAATTGCTTTTGTAATATAAAAAACATTAATACTGGAGGTAACGCACAAACTATTGATCCAGCTGCTATCAAATTCCAAGATGCTACCCATTGCCCTCTTAATACTTGTATCCCAACAGTTACAGGTCTTACAGTGTCACTTTGTACTAAAACAAGTGCCCAAAAGTAATCGTTCCATATAAATGTGAAAATCAAAACACCTAATGCAGCTAAAGCTGGTCTCATTAATGGTAAAACAATTTTTCTATATATAAAAAATTCAGAAGCTCCATCTGCTCTAGCTGCCTCTATTAGTTCAAAGGGTAATTCTTTAATAAAATTTCTTAAAAAAAATGTACAAAATCCAGATTGAAAAGCGATGTGAAAAATTATTAAAGCCCACCATGTATCATAGATCCCAAACTGAATTGTGATACTTCTTACCGGAACTAATAATATCTGAAATGGAATAAAATTTCCTGCTATAAAAGCTGCGAAGATTATCATATTTAGTTTGAATTTATGTATTGCTAAAGTAAAGCCTGACATTGAGCTTATTAGCAATGTAATTAAGGTTGTAGGAATAGTTATAATTAGACTATTAAGAAAAAACCTTGCCATAGGACTTCTAATAAAAACTTCAGAATAATTTTCAAAAAAATGAATTTCAGTTGGAATACCCCAATAATTACCAGAATTTAAATCTGAAAGAGATCTCAAAGAGATAAGCATTATTGCAATTAATGGAAGCAACCATGTTAAGATACTTAAATATAGAAAAAACCTATATTGATATTGTTTTAATAATGGTTGTTTTTCTATTGGATATGGAAACATTATTTTTCAGTTTTTTCATTTTGAAACAAGCGGTATAAAAACCAGATTATGTAAATATCCATGATTACAAACAATACCGTTGCAATTGCCGAACCATATCCCATCCTATAACTAAATATGGCTTCTTCATACATCTTATAAGCTAATACAGAAGAGCTTCCCCACGGCCCGCCTTTTGTCATAATTGCAACCATATCAAAACTTCTTAAAGCCCCAACAACAGTAACCACTGTTGCTATAAATGTTGCTGGTTTAAGTTGTGGAAGTATTACATACCAAAACATCTTAAGCCCTACAGCTCCATCTATTCTTCCTGCTTCTACTATTTCAGTGTTAACGTTTGTTAGTCCTGTTAAGTATATAATCATTGTGTATGCAATAGCTGGCCAAAAAAAAGCAAAAATTATTGCATAGGTTGCAAGTGACTCTTCTGCTAAAAATGCTATTGGTTCAAGACCTATTGATCTAAAAACTAAATCTAAAAATCCATATTTAGGTAGATAAAACCATGAAAAAATAAGTCCAACAACTACTAGATTGATAACAAATGGGAAAAAAAACAAAGGTTTAATAAATTTCATTTCCTTTATATTTTGATTAAGAAATATTGCTAATCCCAAACCAATTGGAATAACCAAAAGACTTAAAACTAGCCATTTTAAGTTATTTATTATTAATGTTGGAAATTCGTAATCATCAAAGAAGAGTTCTTTGTAATTTTCTAAACCAACCCATTTCCAATTTTTATATTCCCCTGATAAACCAAGTAACCCTCTATCCATTCCATTCCATGAATGAAAACTAACCCATATTGAGTCTATTATTGGGTAAATAACATACAACAAAAAAAGGCAACCAGCAGGTGCTAAAAAAAATATCGGCGCAAGTTTAATTTGATTTTTTTTTATATAATTTATCATAAAGAAAGGCGGAATTATATTCCGCCTTTAAATAAAAGCGAGTTTTTAATTTGTACCAAAAACTCTTTTTCTTGTTTTATCTAATCTTGATCTGATAGCTCCAATTCTTTCAGGTTTAACCATAAACTCTTGGAAACCTTTCATACCATCACCATGCATATCCGGATGAGTGTCTCTGTCATAAAATTGAGCAATATCAGAGGCATTACTAAGTACTTTAAAGCCTTGTTGCTTAAATCTATCAGATGGTGGTGTCGCATTAGAATTTGGAGTTAGCGAGCCATTATCTTCTGCTAAAGCTTTTGCGGCATCTACATTTGATAAGAAGGCAAGGAATTTTCTTGCATCTTCTTTGTTCTTAGCACCACTTGGAATATGAAACGTATCAGTTGGAGCATCTTCTGCCATACCTACACCTTCATAAACCATAGGAAATTGAAAATAATCTACATTATCAGCAACGCCCGCGTCTTCAAAGAAAGGGACAACAAAGTTACCCATTAAATACATAGCTGCTTCACCATTTACCATAGGGGTAATTGCTTCTTGCCATGATAATGAAGCATGATTTTCAAGATAGTAACCTGCTTTGGAAAGCTCAGCCCATTTATTAAATACGTCGTCTAATCTTGGGTCTTCATAACTTGCATTACCTGCCATTAGATCCATATGAAAATTATAACCATTGATTCTCATATTCATGTAGTCAAACCATGCAGCTGCAGTCCAAAGATATTTGGTTCCAATTGTTATAGGTGTGTAACCATTTTTTTTGAGCATTGCACAAACCCATTTAAATTCTTCAAAATCTTTAGGTTCGTTTAAACCAAGTTCATCAAAGATATCTTTTCTGTAGTAAACACCCCACTGGTAATAGGCATATGGAACTCCATATTGTTTACCATCGACAGTTAAAGAACCTTTAGATGCAGCCATTGAGTCATTAAGTCCAGCACTTTCCCAGACATCAGACACATCTTCTAACAAACCTTGGTCAACAAAGAATTTCATTCTATTACCTGCAAACCATACTGCAATATCTGGTGCATCAGCCTGCAAAAAGTTTCTTATTGCAACTTTGTACTCTTCATGATCAAAGTCATTAACTACAACTGTTACTTCAGGATGTGCTTTGTCAAAAGCATCAATAAAAGCATACATTACCTCCTTAGCTCTTGGATCTGATTGGTTATTATTTATTACCAAAGTTCCTGCAAATGAGGAAAAAGAGAAAAATGCTATTGTGAAAGAAATTATTAATTTCATTTTAAGCCCTCCAAAAATTTAATATGTTTTAGTAACATATCAACAGCCATTTAAAATAGGTATTTTAGGAAAATGCTAATATTTTGGTGGGCCCTCGAGGACTTGAACCTCGGACCACTCCGTTATGAGCGGAGCGCTCTAACCAACTGAGCTAAGGGCCCTAAAAACTGCTATTATATG
>MDSZ01109808.1_pt1 | contig 13629 bp, 6 predicted proteins | sample 811201 | NCBI WGS metagenome assembly MDSZ01 (sample SAMN05326647, study PRJNA326480) | marine metagenome | isolation source: seawater | place: Indian Ocean: North | collected 2010
CATCTAATTCAGTATTGAATGATGTATTGAATGAAACAGCTCAAGATGGTGATTGGAAAACATTAGGTGGTGGGGAGTTTACAACTGATAGAATGAATGAATTAGTTGGTAGACAATATGGTGATATGATGAAAGATACACCACAACAAGTTCCATCAAGTGACCCAATGTCACAATTTTTAAATAAAGATTATAGAGAAGTTTTAAAAAAAACTGACGAAAAACAAAAACAAAAATACGGATAATAGTGGAGATATAAATGGCTGTAATTGATACAACTAAAACAAATAAACCTTTTGTAAATGATAGAGATAATACTATTAACATAGGATTAGATATGCCCTTTAGAGTTGGTGTGACAGGTGAAGGTTGGGGAGCTAGTACTAAAATAACTTTAGAAGCAGTTGCAAATAATTTAAAGAATTTAATATCAACTGAAGTTGGTGAAAGATTGTATCAACCAACATTGGGAGTAGCTCTTCGAAAATTTTTATTTGAACCTTTCTCTCAAGATGTTGTTGATGGAGTATCTCAAGCTATTTATGAAGCCGTAAATTATTGGTTACCATTTGTTATGATTAAAAATATTGAGGTAAATATGAGTGAAATTCAATCTGGTGATTTTAGAAGTACATTAGAAGTTAAAGTTACCTTTTCATTAAACAGAGACCCAAATAGCAATGAGTCTATACAGGTAACAATTGGAGGATAAATAAATGCCATACGGACAAAATGAATTACAAGATAATAATGTGAACTACATAGGTAGAGATTTTAATGATTTAAAAACAAATTTAATTGAGTACGCTCAATCTTATTTTCCAAATACATATCAAGATTTTAATGAGACATCACCTGGAATGATGTTAATAGAGATGTCAGCTTATGTGGGTGATGTTATGTCGTTCTACATTGACCAACAATATCGTGAAATGTTATTACCATTATCTGAAGAAAGAAGAAATTTAGTAGCTTTAGCTAAGTCTTATGGATATAAACTTAAACCAATTACACCAGCTTTTGTTGAATTAACTTGTAGATGTACTATAGGTGTAAACGCAGATGGTACTCCAAATTATACAACAGCTAGAACTATTGAAAAGGGAATGGCTGTAGTAGGTACAACAAATCCAGAAATAATTTTCGAAACATTAGATACAGTTGATTTTAATGTTAGTAGTTCAGCTGACGCCCTACCAGAAGTTACTGATGTAGATAGTGATACAGGATTACCAACAAGTTATACTTTAACAAGAAGAGTTAAAGCTGTATCTGGTGAAACAAGAACACAAACATTTGACATAACTGAACCACAAAAATTTTTAAAACTGACTTTACCTGAAGATAATGTTATTGAGGTAATAAGTTGTATAGATTCTCAAAATAGTGAATGGTATGAAGTTCAAAATTTAGCACAAGATAAAGTTCCAATATCTACTCATTATACTAACGATGATAATAGAAATACAGCCTATCAAAATACAGATGGTTCATCAATATCATTACCAGTTCCATTTTCATTAGAGTATAGAAAAGTTAATAAAAAGTTTATGGTAGAAGTTGATGAAAATAATCAAACTACTTTGGTTTTTGGTAATGGTATTTTAAAAAATGGAGCATCCTTTAACTCAACATTTCTAGCAGTTGAACAGGTAGGTATAAATTTACCAGGTGGAGAAGAAAATTTAGAGTCAGAAATAGACCCATTATTGGGTGATGACTATGGTACTCTTGGACAAGCTCCAACACAAACCACATTGACAATTACTTATAGAGTTGGTGGTGGAGGAGATTCTAATGTTAGTGTGGGAGAATTAACTACAATAAATAATATAGTAACAGCACCATCAGGTTTATCAACATCTAATATATCAGTTATAAATTTAAGTCCTGGTTCAGGTGGTGGTGATACAGAAACAATTGAAGAGATTAGACACAGAACTATGGGTCACATTTCTACACAAAATAGAGTTGTAACAAAAGAGGATTTTGAAGCAAGGACTTTAAATCTTCCAGCTAGATATGGTAACATAGCTAAAGTGTACGCTGCTAGGGGTGGTGCTATTCGAACAGCACAAAGACAACGATTACAAGAATTAGTTACAAGACTACAAGATGTCATACAACTAAATTATAATTTTTTTGACCCAGCTATAGAAGATGTAGACAAAGAATCAATTTTAAATCAAATTAAAATAAAGTTAGATGCGGACAAAGATGGTGGAGTTAATCCACAAGATTTTGATATTCTATATGAAACATTAGAATTAGCTTATGATAATGTATCTCAAGATGATAGATTAGCTACCGTTGATTTATATTTATTATCATATAATAATTTAAAAAATCTAACAAATACAGCAAAATTAATAAAACAAAATTTAAAACATTATTTAGGTCAGTATAGAATGTTGACAGACCAAGTATCAATTTATGACGGTTATATTATAAATTTTGGTGTAGTTTTTGATGTAATAGCACACCCATCTGTCAATAAGGATGAAGTTAAATTACAATGTATAAACGCTATAAGTGATTATTTTAAAATAGAGGAAATGCAGTTTAAACAAATTTTATATACTCACGAGGTTGAAAAACTTTTAAGTGATGTTAGTGGTGTAAAAACAGTTAATTATGTAACAATAACTCAAGACATAGATTTTAACGCTCCTAATTATACTGGTGTTTTTTCACCTGGTTTATATACAACTTTAATTAATGACGATGGTACAACATCAACAACATCAAACAATGGGTTTGGTTATTATTATAACTTTAGTCAATTCTATGGTCCATCATCAGTAGCAGGTAACGGTGTTATATTACCAGCTTATGAACCATCTGTATTTGAATTAAAAGACCCAAACAGTAATGTAAAAGGAATAGTTAGATAATGTATCACATTATTTATCCAAATAAAGATTCTTATATTTATGAAGTCAGACTTAATGATGAATATAATTTTGGTGCTGATAATAATTTAGTATTAAAAAAAGACTTTGATGGTTCTATCGGATTAAATGGAGTCTCAAGATTACTATTACATTTTGATTTAACAGAAACTTCAAAATCAATAGTTTCTGGTGATATAGTAAATCCAAAATACTATTTAAGATTATATGAACAAAAAACATCTGAACTTTCTCCTACATATGAATTAAAAGCTTTTCCACTTTCTCAAAGTTTTGAAGAGGGAAGTGGACATACAGAACAAAACCCAAATTCAAGAGATGGTGTAAGTTGGGCACGGAGAGATGAAAAATTTGATACTACAAAATGGTCCTTAGTTAATAATACAAACGCTGACACAGGAAGTAGAAGTGTAATTGGTGGTGGGGTGTGGTTAACAGGTAGTGGTTATGAAGCATCACAATCCTTTTCATATGAATCACCTGATATCAATATGAATGTCACAGACATAGTTAGTAAATGGCTGGGTGGTACGACCAATATTAGTAATGAAGGTTTTATAGTTAAATGGTCAGAACCCTTTGAAAATTCTGTAAGTACTTCAGGTGATATAAATTATTTTTCAAGAGAAGGACACACTGTTTTTACACCACAATTGGAAGTTCGTTGGGATGACCACTTGCCTTGTACAGGTTCAAACACAGGAAGTTTAAAACAACTTTCAATTGATGGTACAAAAGATAATTACTTATATATGATTAATTTAAAAAATACATATAGAGAAACAGAGACACCAAAATTTAGAGTTGGTGGTAGATTACGATATCAAACAAAAAGTACAAGTTTTTCAAAAGGTACAACACGAACACAATTTGTTCCTGAAAAAAGTGGAAGTTATTCAATAACTGATGTAGATACTGGTAAAGTAATAGTTCCTTTTGGAGAACACTCATATTTAAGTTGTGACTCAACCTCTAATTTTTTTAAACAAAGATTGGATGGATTTATAACTAATAGAAAATATAGAATAAAACTAAGATTAGAAACAGATGATAAAAAGAAAATTATATTCGATGATGATTTTGAATTTAGGGTGGTAAGTTAAATGTATTATTTTATTACAGCTAGTAAAGATTCTTATATTACGGAAAACCAACCAACAGCTGTTGTTCAGTTTAGAGACACTGTTACTAAAAACTATGGTGGTGATGAAATATTAGAATTAAAAAAAGGATTTTTTAATTCTTATGATACATCCTCATTTAATGTCTCAAGAGTATTAGTTAAATTCGATTATACAAATATTTCAGAATCAATTACTAATGGAGAAATAACAAATCCAAAATATTTTTTAAGATTGTATGAAGTAGAAGGACAAACAGAATTAAATAATACATATACTATAGAAGGATTTCCACTTTCTCAAAGTTTTGAAGAAGGTGTTGGAAAAAGATTTGATAATCCACAAGTTGAAAAAGGTGTAACTTGGACAGACTCTAATTCAGGTTCAGCTTGGAGTAAACCTACAGGAATAAATTCATTTTCTGGAAGTAGAACAAAATCACTTGGTGGTGGTGTTTGGATGACAGGTAGTGGTTATGAGGCTTCACAATCATTCACCAATCAATCTGGTGATATTGAAATGGATGTTACTGATATTGTAGAAAAACATTTAGGTGGTGGTAGTCAAATTACAAACAATGGATTTTTATTAAAATTAACTGATACTATTGAAAGTAATTCTACACCACACGATTTAAAATTTTTTTCAAAACAAACTAATACAATTTATCAACCTAAATTAGAGGTGAGATGGAATGATATTAAATATCCAAACGCTTTAACTGGTCTTTCTTCATTAACTTATATAACAATGAGTGGAGAATTGAAAAATCATATATTTATTAAGGGGTTACAAAAAAGTTATAAAGAATCTGAAAGAATAAGATTTAGATTAGGTTGTAGAAAAAAATATGTTACAAAAACATTTACCGAGTCAGTGTTAACATCTTCTTTTCATATACCAAAAGGTAGTGGTAGTTATTCAATTATTGATGTTGGTACAAATACAACTGTAGTTCCATTTGATACTTATACATCTATGAGTGCTGATACAACCTCAATGTATATTGACCAGTGGTTTGATAATTTTGAACCAGGAAGATATTATAAATTTTTATTTAAATTAAAATATACTGATGGTAGTGAACAAATAATCGATAACAATGAAGAGTTTAAAATTATATAATGAAAATATACAACGAAATAGTATGGCGATGGAATGAGGAAACTCAAAAACTTGAAGAAATTTATTCAGATAGTTTTGATTATGATGGTGATATAGACCAACTACAATATGGTGGAGGTGGTAGTAGTGGTGGTGGAGGTGGTACTTCTGGTGGAAATACAGGTGGAAGTACTCCGAATCCAGGTGCCAATAATGATACCACTCAAAACACTGATGATGAGTATTCACAACTATGGCATAATGAAAATGTAGAAGAATATAAAAAAGCAGTTTCAAGTAGAATAACAGAGTTAGTTTTATCAAAACTTACACAAATACAAGAACTTGTAGATAAGTCTGACATTGAAGGTTTTCAAAAGACTTTTAAAGATGGTGTTATGACTGAGGGTAGAAGTGGTGATGAAATGATGGTTGTATATCAAAGTGATGTTGATGCTACTAAACACACTGAAAATGTATTAAACACTATTTTGAATTGGGCAAATTTTGTTCATCCAAGTCAAATCCAAATGGATGTAACTACGATTGTAACACAAGGTGTTGAAGGTACTGAAGTATCAGAACCGTTGATTCAATTAACAGCTCCAAATGATAATCCACCACTTGATATAGTTAACCTTTATGGTAACCTATCACAATTTTTTAATATAGATGCAGTAAAAACACAAATAGATAATTCAAAATTACCTGATTTGGTATCAATGGATTTTTCAGAAATAACACCAGAAACATTTACTACTATACTTGATAAGTACAGAAACTTTAAAACTCAGTTACCATTTTTTAGATATAGAACTGATGACTTTTTTGATGAATACGCTGAAGCTCCTATTCCACAACAATATAGATTACAAAAATTTTTCGAAGAGTTTGAAAGAATTAAAGAAGATATACCAGCTGGTAGTTTTGGATTTGAGGCTGTTACGGTAAAAGCGGAGGGTACAGGTTTTTATTTATTTAATGAAGATGGTGTTGGTACTGGTAGATTACCGAGAAAATTAAGTATCATAACAAAAGATGGAATTGAAAAACCTATCTATTCACAAGCAGGTGGTAGAGGACATAGAATAACAATACTAGCAAAAAATAGTTTTGTAGGTGGTGATTGGAATGGACTAATTAAATATGATGAGGAGTATGATACCTATGGTGGTAGAAGTCATTTTCCTGGACAGAATAGTCAATTTTATGGTGAGGAGACAGCTGACAAATTAGCAGATGTAATAATTAATGGTCAGTTTGAAGATGGAACTATAATAGATGAAGATGATTTAATTATAATAACTTCATTTGATGCTGTAAGATACACACCAAAATTAATTGAAGCTTTACAATCAATAGGAGCATCAAGTCCAAGAGTTATTGAACCAGAAACACCAGTTAACATAAGTGGTACTGAAAATTTATCAACAGCTTTAAAAGCTAGATATAATTTTAATCAACCTGATAATAAAAATATTGGGGGTGGTGGACCATTTCAAGCTGTTCAACCACAAGTATATAGTTCAGTATCTCAATTTACAAAACCAAGACATATAATTACTAATCCTCTTGGTAATGTTATATGGAGTCATTCAGAAGATGGTAATACTCCACAATATATGGTTCATCCAGCTAGAAATTTTGATTATAGTCCAGATGGTGTTAATACAGTTACAAATGAATTAGGACTTTTAGGTAGTGGTCTTGTTCCAGGTAATTCATCTTATACAGTTAAACAAACAAGAGGTGATGAATTTTCAGAGTATCAAATAGCTATTCCACAATTAAAAGGTGGATGTACATATACATTTCGTGTTTGGATGTGTTCACCAACTTATGATGATTTAAATTTATCAGATACAATGAGGTCTTTTAATCCATTTCACATAAGAGCTTTTTCACGAGCAAGTAATACAAGTTCAGATAATGTAGTTAATCATCCAATAACAGGTGACGGTGGTGAAGATTCAGTTGTTAATACAAAAGAATACACTTATATGGCTGGTGATTTACCAAAAACTCGAACTTGGTATCATAAAGAAATAAAGTTAACAACACCAATGAATCACCAAGCTGGTGGTGGTCTTGATTGGTATGTTGGATATAAGGGTTTTGGTGAGAATGAACCAAAACCATCAGCGGAAGGTGGGTTACCACAAGATGTTATAATACACTTTACTGGATTTGAAATATTTGAAGATGTTGAAGAATATAATGGATATTATCAAGGTGGAAATTATCTTGGAGCTGAAAAGTCTGCAGGTACTTCGGGACAATTTCACGAAACATATTTTAAAGATATAAGTGGTTTGAATAATAGATTACAAGTTATAGGTAACAATATAAATTGGTTATATACATCAGCTAGAGGATTTACACCAATTTTTGGTTATGGTCCAAATGAACATATGATACAAAGATTTATAAATGGTGATAAAACAAGTTTTGGAGATGCTCTTACATCATCACCTGATTCTGTGGATGAATATTTAACAGGTGAATGGAATGGTGGAAACTCAGAACCACAACCTGGAGGAGAACAGGTTAAAAACAATCCATCAGCAGTAGGAAGTTATCCAGTAACTCATAATCCGATGTTTGAGCCTGGAGAACAAGATGTTACTATTCAAATGGATTTATACATAGATGCAGATTATTATGAAATTACAGAATGGGAAGAGTATATAGGTAATCCATCTACTTTAAGTGACGAATATGGTCCAGCACTAATGGACACAGCTGGTATGAAGTGGAAATCAATGGCACCTGGTTTACAAAAAATTGTTGAATTTCCTAATACTTTAGGTCTATTTATCAATGGTTCATCTCAACAAGCCCCTCTTCCATTGTATGGTAGTTTTATGATGCCTGGAGAATTAGGTATAAAAATAAACACAGCAAATATGCCTTATGGTATTGGTAATTTAATTACTTGGAATAATACTTTAATAAGAACACATTATCAATTACCATTAAAACAGTGGGTAAATATAGCTTTTACTTTTAATGGTTCAAGACTTAAATTTTATGTAGATGGGTTAGAACAATTCAATATATCTCGAACAGGAAAAACACCATTTTTAAACGCTGCTGAGGCAGACGCTGTGGGTGGAACTTTTGATGGTATTCCTGGATATAGAGGAACTTATAATGGATATCAAGATGCTATATCAGATATTAATTATAATTTTGGTGGTAAAAAAATGTCTTTAGATGGTGGATATGAAAATAGAAGTTTACTATTTGGTGACAGAGCAGTTTACAGTGAAAATTTAAGTGTACTAAATGGTGGTGGTCGTCTTAGAAATGGTGGTATGGTTCCTGTAAATGTATCACTTGATAGATTTTATTTGTATACTACTATTCTAAATGCTGACCAAATATATAGTGTTGCAAACAATCCATTCACTGAATTAGGTGATAATGTACAAAGGAGTCCATACTCTTTTATAGGGTCTAAATTATTTGATACAAGTCAAGGTGTTGAAGACATAACAGAAGCATCACCTGATGGTGGATTAGCTCAAGTTACTAAAATGTGGCCACCTGATGTTGAGTATACAACTTGGGAAAATAATACAGCTGGATATATAATTTCAGAATTACAAAAAACATCAAATGAAGAACTACCAATATATTCAAGTAATCAAGTTTCAAATATGGTAAATGAAATGAATAGTTTAAAGGAACAAAAAGATGTACAAGCAAATTTAATAGCAACTCAACAAACTCAAATTGGTAGTTTAGAAGATAGTCTATCTACCATTGGTCAAGCCAATAATGAATTTCACGGAGATTGTGAGTCTGTATCTGGAGGATATGGTTGTGAAGATAATGTAAGTTATCCTAATCCAGATGTTAATATATTTGTAACTTGTACAGATGGAGCAGTATTACCATTATATTGTACTAATCCATTAGAAAATACAGATGAATTATGTGATAGTCAACCTACTTATCCATATGGTGGACCTATCAGTGGTCAAAACGCTTGTGAGGGAGTTTAATAAATTATGGCTTACATAGAATTATATAGTGACGAAATATTAGATACGGTTAGTTTAGGAAAAACTTCTGCTGAATTTAATCCAAATCAAGGTGATTATGTAAAAGTTGAAGTTATAAATACAGATGATTCAGAAAATATTGTCGTAAATACTTTTTATTCAAATAGATTATTATTAAAAAATGTTAATACAAATAATTTTTATATTGGTGATTATCATTTTCATCCAGAAAATGGATTTATGGTTGGTAAGGAACATACAACAGAAACACATTCAAAACTATTACCAATACCTGTAGGAACTACTGAACCACAATTACTTTCAGATTTTAATCCTAATTTAGAATATAAAAAACAAATGAATGTTTATTATGATGATAATAATAAAATTTATATAAAACCAACAGAAATATTGGAAAAAGTGAACGCTGTAAAAGCAAAGTACAAATTAAAAATTTATTTTTTAAAAAGTATAAAATCAACAATTAGTAGATTTTTAAAATCACAACAAAATAATTTAATTGAAAATGGAAACTTCTTCGCTGGATTGGAAGCTACTCAAGCAGGTGATTTAGATAGTTCAATTGGACATAATAGATTTGTAATGTTACCAAATCCAGGTCTTGGTAGATTTGTATTAGAACAAAATGGTGCTGGAGACAACGAATACAATATGACAGTGACTGGTGTAGAACCTAATTCTAACTATATAATGAGTACTTGGGTTGGATTTAATAATCAATTCGATTCAAACTATTATGACATTTTATGTACATTTGATAACGCTAGTTCTGAAGCTTTAGAAAATAATTCACAAGAATTATTAAATCAAAATTTAAGTCCAAATAATAATGTAAGTTTTAATTTAAGAGGAACATATCATCAAGGATGGCCTCACACTATTATAAGAGTTAATCAAGCTTTAGTGACTGATTTTTATGTTGATGGTCCAAATATTCCAGATACAGGTTATCAAGATTATCAATTTAATTTACCTTCATTATTAAATGACACAGCACAATTTGATGAAAACTCTCAAATAGAAATAAGTGTAACATTTGATAATGACAGTTGGGGTGGTGCTGGTGGTCAATCGGATAGAAATTTATATTGGAGAAATTTTACAGCTCCAAATGGACGAAAGTATTTTATAAATCAAAGTGGTACCGATGGATTATTTTTTGATGAAAGTTATCAACAAGCAGTACCAAACACTTCAGTGTTATATTACACTCCAACTGGAGCTTTAAGGGTAGGTAATGATTTTGCTGGTGAATTTAATTGGGGTATGTATTGGAATGGTACGGTGACAATTACAATGAGAGCGGGTGATTTTTTTGATTTAACTCCAGCTCCTCCACCTGTTGAACAAACACAAGGATTAGTATTAACACCTTCAAGTCCGAACTATAACACGGATAATTTTTCAAGTTATAAAATTACTCAAAACAATACTGAAATAGATAGAAATTTACAAGTTGTAACAGTTGGTGACATAGTTTGGTATAAAAGATATAAATTAATATCAACTACAGCCGAAGCAGACTTGGGGTATATGAATGTCCATTTAGGAAAAAATAATCAACTTGATTTTATAAATTCAAGTACATTAGGTCGTAGATATTTTACAGATTTAAGATTTGAAAAAATAGATAATTTACACACAGCTTTAGGTGACTACTTAAATAATTTAACGATGGGATAAGAGAACATAAATGAAATTTATAATAAAAAATATATCAGGAGATAGAACAGAGTTAAGAGTAACTTTAAGTCCAACACAGATTGGTGGTGCCTATCATTATATATTTGGAACAACTGGTGGTGTTTTTGATACAGATTCAACTTTATCAAAATTTATTCCACCACAAGAAGCTAGTTATTTATCTACTGGACCAAATCCAGCTATAATAAGATTATTAGTAGCTTATTTAAAAGACTTTATAGGACAAGAATTATCTTCAGAATATGTTTTAGTAACAAAAGCTTCTTCTACATCTCCATCAAAAAATATTCCAATTGTTAACATTGGTGTTGATGATATCAACTTACAAACTCTTAATAGTAATACAATCCCAAGTATTGTAATTAAATTATCAGAGTCATTACCAGAAGGAATTGGTCCATCACAAGAAACTTTTATTGAACAAAAAGTATTTACTGCTGAAGAACAAGAATTTTATTATATTCCACAAACACCACCAACTCCAACACTTCGTGGTTTAGATTATGATGAAGGAGCTATTGATGATGTTCAAAACTATGATAACACAGTACATTCATATCAAAGTTACAATGATTTAACATCATCACTTTCTATGAATGATGATACTATTATTCACGAAATATTGTCTTCAAGTTATCAAAATTTAAAAGTTGATTATAGTTCTTTTTCCAATCATACACATTATGGTTCAGCTGTTCAAAAAATAGAAAATTTTAGAACAAAAATTAGTGACATAGAAAAAAATGTAAATCTATTATCACAATCTTTACAAGAAACAGGTAGTATTGTTGTCGATGATTATAGAAAAACTATTTTTGGTAAACTTCAACATATTAAAAGTACTTTTACACCATATGAACGAACTTTATACTATGGGTCTGAGGGATTAAAATTTTCAACACCAATAGGATTAGGTAGTAATTACGCTGATAATGTTTCTCCATTGAATCCAAAATCTAATGTAACTCTTTTAGGAAAGAATGGATTTTTTAAAGTATTTCAAGCAACAGCTTCAGCTGGAAATCCCATACCATTATTTCACGATAAATATAATGTAGAGGACAAACCATTTTATAACAACAGTGGTTCTTTTTATTTATCATTTTTAATGAGAGGTGATGAATCAATTAATGGAAATATAAAGTGGAGAAATGATAATGAAAATCATATTCCAAAATTACCATATAGTACTTTATTTACAAGTTCAGTAGCACAACCGTCTGTAAAATCAGGTTCTTGGAATAGATATGTTTATCAAGCTTCTATGTCATATTTTAGTCCTATTGCTTCTAAACCAATATTGGGTGCACCTGGAAGTATTAGTGATTTTAGTGCTACTTCAAATCAAATAGTTATTTTAAGTGGTTCTAAAACTGGTTCACACGATATAACTCTTGGAAGTAGGTATACAAATTTAGGAACAGTATTAACTTCAAGTGGAACTCCATTTCGTGGTTCTGTATTACCAGTGGGTGAACTATTTAGATTAGGAATTGATACAGGTACTAATTCTAATGTAACTTCTTCATTTATAACTGATGTAAAAATAACTAAACAAAATCCAATGGATTTTAAACCATTTATGGAAGTTTATTCAACTGGTTCTACACAATTTAAAACTTGGTACGATAATCAAATAACATCAGCTTCACTTTTTGATAATACTAACATTCATAGTTTTTTCAATAATTTACCTCAATATATTATAGATGATTTTGAAGTTGATAATAAAGATTTAAAAACATTTTTATCAATGTTAGGTGAATTATTTGATTTACTTAGAACGCATGTTACTAATTATAATTCATTATTAAACACTGATTATGATGTAAAAAAATCTCTTCCTGATAATTTATTACCCGTTATAGCAAATCAATTTAATTGGGAATTTAAATTACCGTTTGGAAAAAAATCTGATGCAGTCCTAAGAAAATTTTTAGGTTCATCATTACTTGATGTTGATAGTAATAATACTAAAACCACAATGAATAACATTTGGAGAAATGTTTTAAATAATTTAAATTTTATTTATAAATCAAAAGGAACAAAAAACAGTATTGATTATTTATTAAACTCTTATGGATTACCATCAAGTATATTGAAAATTAGAGAACACGGTGCTTCATTGGAAGATTTTGATAGTTCAGTTCTAAGTGATGATAATGATGCTTTAATTGAAGGTATAGGTGGAACTATTGGAAATCAATCATTTACTGAAACAACAGATAAATTAGTTTCTTACAATATATCACATCCAGATAGAACATTGAATTTACCTTGGCATTCTGATAGTGCAAATGGTGAAGCTATTGAATTTATATTCAAGGGTAATGAACCAAATAAATTTCAAGAAATATTATTTCAAAGTGGTGGATTATCATCATCTATGTGGGATTTAAGGTATGAACCAGATGGAACGGATAGTAGATTCTCTGTATATCAAAGGTCAGGTTCAACAGATGGTTTTGATATGGAAGTTGCTCATAGTGGAGGAGTTCCTGCAGAACACCGAAACCAAATTATATTAGAACCACCATATACTATAACTTTATATTTAAAACCAGGTTTAACACCAACAGGTAATACCACACAAACATTTGCAGAACTGATTGGTACAAATGGTCAGATTGTTGCTTTCGCAGACCAAGATTCAGATGTAAGTTTAATACAAGTCAAATTACATAATAGAATAGATGCATCAACTTCTGTCCAAACCATAAATTTTGATTTTCCAAATGACGCTAATTTTATAAGTCA
>MDSZ01063506.1_pt1 | contig 13626 bp, 6 predicted proteins | sample 811201 | NCBI WGS metagenome assembly MDSZ01 (sample SAMN05326647, study PRJNA326480) | marine metagenome | isolation source: seawater | place: Indian Ocean: North | collected 2010
CCAGTCAAGGATAAACTATCAGCACTTAAGTTAGAAACATGTGCTGTTGTAATAGTAGCGTAAGTACCAACCAGTGAAGTTACAACACCAGCAGTGACTTTAGCATCTAAAATATCAGCAGCATCTAAATGTGCTGTACCATCAATGTAAAGATCCTTCCATTCTTGAGTAGGAGCACCAATATTGTAGGTGTCATCATCATCAGGAATGAAACTAGAATCGATGTCTGCATTGAATACGATAGCATCGCTAGTAGAATCACCAAGACCAATTACACCACCTTGGAAAGTAACATTACCAACAAATGTTGATGCACCACCAACTCTAAAGTCGTGAGTAATATTTACATCAGTAATTGTAGCAGCAGTACCAATAATATCAGTAATGATACCAACAGTAATCTTGGCATTAACTGCGTCAAGATTATCTGCATCAATAGTTGTTATAGTCGCTGCACTACCGACAATATCAGTTACAGCAACTCCAGTAATGTTTATATTTTGAGCATCTAATGTCTCTACATCAAGAGTAGTGATAGTACCATAAGTACCAACTATAGATGTAATAACACCAGCAGTAATCTTAGCATTTCTGATATCTGCATTAAAGAGATCAGAATTTAATATCGTAGCAGCACTAGAAACATTAACATCAGTTACGATACCAGATTGAATGGTAGCAGTAACTATATCTGCTTGTTCAAAATCAGCAACAGTAATAGTTGCATGAGTACCAACAATATCAGTTACAACACCAGCAGTGATCTTAGCATCTAAAATGTCTGCAGCATCTAAGTGTGCAGTACCATCAATATAAATGTCTCTCCACTGTACATTTGGTTCACCTATATCAAGAGTATCATCGACATCTGGATTCCACTTAAGATTTGATTCCCATGCCTCTCTTGCTTGATTATACAGTACAGTTTTATCTGTAGTTCCTTTGAGAATTATACCACCATTATCGGCAGTAGCATTGGCATGACTACCTGTTGAACTAAAACCTAGTTCAATATTCTTATCAGTAACTTGAATTACTTGAGACTGAACAAAACTAGTATTACCCTGAACAGTCAGATCTCCAATAACAGTAAGAGCACCACCAACACGAACATCGTCTTGGAAGTCAGCATCTTGGAAAGTTACATATGTACCAACTAAAGATGTTACTAAACCAGTAGTAATCTTGATATCAGAAGCATCAAGAAACTCAAAGTCTGCTGTATTGTAAGTTACACCAAAACCAGTAAGAGATGTTACAACACCAGTTACAGTTTTCAGTACATTGATATCTGCGTCATCAGAATCAAATGTAGTGATAGTAGCGTAAGTACCAACTATAGATGTGATGACACCTGAGGTGATCTTAACATCTTCTAGATCTGCTGTTTCTGTATCAAATACTGTTATAGTTGCATAAGTACCAACTTGAGATGTAATAATCCCAGCTGTAATCTTAGCTGCCTCAATATCTGCATTTACAAAATCTACATTAGTAATTGTTGCAGCAGTACCAACTGTATCTGTGATAATACCAGATTGGATCTTAGCATTAGTAATTGCAAAGTCTGTTGCTAAACCAGCAGTTACCTTAATGTCTTCGATACCTAAATCGTTAACATCTAACTGAGGAACAGTAGCAACACCAGTAATATTAACATCACCATCTACATCGAGAAGAGCTGTTGGAGTTGTAGTCCCAATACCTATCCAGCCGTCACTGTTACCAGAAATCCATTTAAGATTCTGTGTACCAATAACTAACTGATTATTCTGATCAGGTAAAGCAGGTTCTTGCTCATAACCAATTATGACATTACCATCGCCAGTTGTAGTATCACCAGCAGAATAACCAATTGCAATATTCTTACTACCATCTACACTGTATAGTGCATATGGACCTATAGCAATGTTTTTACTTTGCTGTCTAGTTCCAGTACCACCACTTAACCAGTGACCATTGATACTACTTACAGTACCAGTAAGAGTTTGGAACCCAAATGGTATAGTAAAGGTATCATTTAGAACATATCCATCGCCAGGAGATACTACTGTGATTGCTGAAACTTTACCCGTTCCATCAGTCTGAACTCTAACGATTAACCCGTCACCAGATCCACTAGTTTCTGTTACTCCATGAGATTCGTCATGGTTAGCAAGAGCAGTCTGATCTCCAACTGCAATACTTAATGTAACACCATCCACAACAGGATAGGTGTCACCATACATTGCTTGATTACCAAGAGCAATGTTCTCATCGTTTCCACTAGATGATAAAGCATATCCTACCTTATCACCAATCATCAAATTATGTTTACCTTGTAGTCTCCATCCTGCAAAATTACCAATTGCAATAGTAGACTCTAATTCATCATTATCGTTTCCAACACCACCAAACTGTAATGCACTAGCACCAATAGCAATATTGCGTCTGTTTGCAGTCGATTGACCCATACCAGCAGCAACATAGTCACCGATGAATATTGATCCATCAGCACTACTGATACCAGATGCGGTCTCACGACCAATCTTAATTAAATTTCTAGAGAAGTCAAGATTATTGGTAAGCGTAGTTATACCAGTAATCTCTACATTATTAGCAGTAAGAGCATGTCCTACATTAACCTGAACATAATTAGCACTTGTACCTGTCAGAGTGGTAACAAGTCCTGATACAGTAAACAGATTATCAATTGCACCATCAACAATGGATGCTTTAGTATTGAAGATGGTGGCAATTGTACCAACACCTGTAATATTAATATTTCTACCAGTTACTTCGTCATATACTAAATCTCCAGTAACATTTAAGTTACCACCAACATAGAAATCGCCGACATTAGTACCAACACCAGCATTGTGGAAATCATCAGCAACAGCCCAAGATTTAACCTTGGCATTAGAATCCAGAATAACTGCCTTGGATGCTTCTGGATTACCAAAATTAGCAGGACTATCTGGTATTAAACTAGTGTAATATTCACCACCAATTACAATAGGAGATGCTGTAGGACCAGCTGGGTTACCAATATAAAGTTTTTTGTACGACTTACCAGCACCAACATCACTGGTATCGTAGGTATAAACGAGCTCACCAAAAGATACACCAGTACCAACTGGTGCTATATTTGGAGGCGAAGTTCCAAGAGTTCGTTTTAATAATAGGGTAGCTGCCATTAGTAAATACCTCCATCAATTATTGCAGAGGGAAATTCTTTTGTTGTTACGAAGTTACTTGTAGCAGCATCGTAAACTAGCAAGCTTCCATCCTGAAGATTGCTTGCGTTAACATCAGACAGCAAAGATAAGCGACCACCAGAACCCCCACCAAGGGATCCACTAGCGATTACTTTTACTTGATTGCCTGTGCCTATTCTTAGAGATGGCATGATTTACCTGGTGACTCCTACTCTGACTAGGACCATTCCTTCAACGACTTTATATTTAAAACCCCCTGCGTCCTCCAAAAGAACATCATATACATAACGCCCAGATTTTATATCAACAGTTTGAGTCGAACCCAAAGAAATTTGGATTTGACCATTATCAGCGTCGGTTACTGTAGATGCAAAAGAAACAGCTGAACTTGATCCAGCCCACTTTCTCATTTGGGAGGTAACGGTATAATTATTAAGGTTCAAAAATGTACCTGTATCACTGTCACCCAAACTGAAGCCATGCTGGAAATCTACACCTGCTTCAATTTGAAGGTTAGCTATGTAGACTGCCATCTGTTATCAACACGGATTATCCTATTATGTATTTAGTTTCCTCAACTCCTGCAATACTTGAAGCATCGTCATTTTAATTTCTGCCATCTCAGAACGCAATGATGCTATATCTGATGACTCTTTACTTGGTATCTTATCTTCTATGTCTATATCACTAAAACCATGATATTTTAAGAATTCTGAATGAGGATTACGACTCATAATTTCTCCATTATTTTTGCTAACATTCCTTTCATATCAGCAATGTCAGTTTTCATTTGATCTATTTCTAACCTTTCCATTCTCTTTTGTGCATTCCTTTGATGATAAGAAGCATAAGCGGAGCTATCAGTGTTTATGATAGCTCCAGTATTCCTATCTCTAGCGAAATTGGGATGTCCCTCAACTGGTATTAAAGATGATTCCGTCATGCTACTGCAATTGCTCTAAGATTTTTAATTACAGGGTATCTAGCTTGGTTAGTTCCTAGGAATACAATTTTAATTTGGAATCCAGTGAAACTTGGTAGATCATCTATTGTGTACTGATACTCACGGTATACAGTATCATCAGGTGGAATATAGAGATCTGGTAGACCGCTATTATTCTTAACATCGATGACTCTATCACCAATACCATCACCATCCACATCTATGAGATTCTTATATCCAGGGAATAATTCAAACCCAGGTGTAACCTCACTAGAATCTACTCTTAGAGTACTATAAAGAACTCTAAAATCAGTAGATGGTGGTCTACGAGAATCAAATATAACTTTCAATGAAGTTGCAGGATTCTTAATGTAGATTGGATTCGACATGTAGTATGAAGCATGTGGATCGTTAAATCTTTGCTTCGCTCTAGGATCGATCAAATAATCCTCGATTGGTGCATTTAATCTATTTTCATAGAATAATGCAGCAGCACCCTCAAGATTAACAGTTGGAGAGTTGAAATTATCTCCACCATTATCTAATTCAATAGTAATTTGATGTGATTTAGATCTATCAATAGAACCTAAATTTGTTGACTCATTAGTTCTAGCAGCAACAACTCTGGTACTTTCTAACTGATTGATTCTGTTAAGTCCAATATTCTCAAATCCAGCATCAACGAATGATGCTTCATTACCATTAACAGATGTACCTGTAGTACTCCTCAATTGAAGAGAAAGGAAGTCTGTTGATCCAAAGGTAGATGCATTAAATAGAGGTCTTACAGCGTCATACTGAATATTCTTAGAGGCATGAACGAAGTTACCACCACCTGCTGCTTCTTCAGCAAATGATAATTGTGGAATAGCATTTCCACTATCATCAGAACCTCTACTAGTTCCTCTATCAATCTTACAATAATATTCATCAATTCCTACAAGAGAAGTTTCTACAGTATGCTCGGCATTAATTCTTGTTAAAGAAACACCGTTCATTTCATACTTGGAAATAACATCTCCTTTAATATGATTTAATGCATTACTTCCATTTGCTCCTCTAACTACACCACCAAGACTAGAAATTCCGACACTAGTGTAAGAAATAATCTCACTATTAGCGAAAGCATATCCAGTATTAGCAGCACTAACTAATGCACCTTCAAACATATTGAACTGACTAGTAGATGCAACAGAAATAGTAGTTTCATTAGAAGCAACATCAGCAGTTAATTCTGTAGGAATAACATCTGATTCTACATCAGAAATAATAACCTTATTACCTGATCCATACATTCCATGATTCCAGTGATCTACCTTAAAGTATTCACCAGTGTATACACTTCCTGTAGCATCATAAGACCAAATATCAAGTCCAGAGTCGATAACTGCACCACTGCTATGAGTGTATGTTAAATCGTTAGAAGTTACATCGAATTCCTGTGCTTGTACATTTGTCAAATACAATGTATCAACACCAGAAATGCTACTAATAGCAACACGAGCACCAGCACCAGCACCACCAACATCAGCAGTCACTAATCCAACCACATCACCGACTTTATATCCATTACCATCAACAGCTACAGTAGCAGCAGTAATAGCAGATAAACCAGCCGATACAGTTACATTTAAAGTTAATCCAGAACCATCTCCAGTGATATTGAAGGTTCCTACTGGGTTGCTAGGAGTTCCATATCCTTTACCACCTGTGAGAATTCCAGGAGCACCATCAACAGGTCCACCCTGACCATCAACATATGCGTAACGATAAGTCTCGTTACTTTCTCCAATCTTTCTGCCTTGAGTAAAGACAGTTCCTATTAGTCCAGCATTAGTTGTAGTAGTAATACCAATCTTTGCTTTCTTAGGAATACCTGTTATAGGATTAAAGTTTAGTGGTGGTAATTGTCCATTATTGGGTTCAATAGGTGGATTATAGAATGTTAATAATCCTCTATTTGAAGTAAATTTCGCTCTATAAAGTTTGAAGGTCATATCTTCAAACTGAGATGGAGTCCAAGTAGATCCATTCTGAGACTTGAAGAGTGAACCCATAGCAAATTGCTGTGAGTAAATCTTACCTTGAGCAGACGGTAAAGTCTGTTGGTTTAGAGCCTTTTGTCCCATTTCACCACAGAACACTGTGTACTCATCACTATCGGACAATAGAACGATAGCATACTGAGAATTAGGATCTAGGTAAACAGGCGATGGGAATCTAATAGTTGTTGCTACACTTCCATCATCAGATGTTGTTATATCAGATGGACGCAATGTTACCATCGCATCTCTATGAATGATGTTAAGTGTAGGTAAACCTAACTCAACTGTTCTTATCTGAATATTTACTGGGGTTGTGCCTTCAGTAACAGTAGCAAAGTAAATATCTAATTTAGTAATCCAAGCACCCTCAGGTCCAGTAATAATTGACTGTGCAAGAGGGTCTCTATCCCTCTCACGAACAACTGTTACTGTCCTATCAATAACATTCGTGATGTTATTAACAACCGTTCTGGTTCTGTCAATAACTCTGGTGTTATTGATAATAACAGGAGGTGGTGGAGGTGGAGGAGGTGGTGGTAAGGGGTCAGATCTCTGTATATCAATCGTCGAGAGATTCGTAATCGTAGTAGTCTCTAGAGTTGTAATTCTAATATCAGTTTGTACAATTCTTGTAGTACCTGTTGCCAAATATCTACCAAGAGCACTAGAAATTAATGTACTTCCTGGTAATGGAGTGGCATTTGTTTCACTAGATGTTAACTTGAAGTCTCTAGTACCAGATCTAATTCTTACTTGAGGAGTAGGAGTTGCATTAGGATCTCTAATCCACATAGCACCAATTAGATCACCAAAATCATCAGATACCAATCTTACTCTTGCTACACTTGCTTGAGCACCACTAGTTAATCCTCTAAGAACCATATTAGTTGGTGCAAATCCAAAGAATGCTCCTTGTGCCTGTTCGCAAAGTGCAACAGTATCAATGTTTAATACAGTTGATGCTTGTGAGTATCCATTTGGTAATGTAGAACTTGGATCATATGGATTAATAGCATATGTATCTGTAGGATTAGCAAATGGTCCTTTCTTATGATTAGGAGCAGCTAATCTAAATTCAAACGCAGTTGCACCAATAGTTCCTCTAATAGTTTCTCCAATTTGGAAAGATCCAGTAACATTGAATACTTCTAAAAGTTTTGGTATAACATCAATACCACCAATATTATCAAAGAATGGGTAGAAGTTAGTAAGTGGTTTTAAACCTACAGCAGCAAACTCGACATTTCTAGAACGACAGAATGGATCAAAGTTTTCTTCAGCAATAAATGTATTCTCAGAACGAATGTCATCCCTTTGTACAGTTCTACCAATCTCTTGAGTAGTTACAGTTGCAGATCCACCACCGTTACCTTCACGAGTTACTGTGAAATTAGCAGCAACCTGATTATTAAAAACAGTGATACCAATAGTATTTCTAATAGTATTCTGAGTTCTTCTAGTATTAATCCAATTATCAACAGCAGGAGTCAAACGAATTTCACCAGTATATGCTACAACATGGAATGGGTTAATGTTGTTAGTTTTAGTAGCAAAATTCTGTTCAATATACAATTCATCTTCATACATTAAAGTAAGAAGATTACCTGTTTTTCTAGTATTTGCATCATCAAGTAATTCAAAATCAGTACTATAATCTAACTGCTGTGCTGGTAAATCTGTCTTAGGAGCAACCTGCAAATTAACAGAATCAAATTCTCTCATTGGTCTGAGCTCTCTAAGCTCTGTATCAATCTCAGCAGGAGAACTTGGAGACATGAAATCCCAAGAACTAAATGAATCTACAAAGAAACCAGATTTAAACCTATCATATCCTTGTGCATCTCTAATTTGAAGAGCTTCTGCACTCTTTTCTAAAAGATTTAAAGTTGTTACTTCTTCAAGATTTTTAACTCTATCAGCAATATGACCAATATCTCTCATCGTATATCTACGATTTTGTTTTAAGAATACTCTTGCATCTTCTACATTTCTAAGATATGCAGGAAGAAGAACAGTAGCAAGTTCAAGAGTCTTATCTTGTGATTCTGGAGGTACTGGTTGTCTAGCAGGTGTGCCTCTTAATACAATAAATTCACCATTCTGATGTAAAACTAGTTTATCAATTCTAGGTAGATAGTAATCATAATCAAATACAATAGACTCATTAGGAGTTAATAGTCTATCTGGTTTTCCACTAAAGTCTCTAGCAGTATAGAAGAATGGAGATACTGTGGCAGATGCTGGACTATATTCAGAAACCTGTGGTCTGAAATCTAATACATCATGTGCAGGAATTCTTGCAGGTCCAATTGATGGAATATCATTCTTATATCTTTCTGCACCATAACTATTAACAGTAAATATATCTCCAGTGTCACCACTAGGAACATCATATCTGTTGTAAATTATTAATAGTTTTCTATGAGGTACAAATGCTCCAGCATTTCTAACAATTCTAGAATAATCATAATATTGACCAGTTTGTCCCTTATCTAACAGATAGCTGCTTGTAATATCCTTATACTTACCAGGAGTTGTTGCCTGAACAGTAGCAACTGCACCAGACTCTTCAAATTCTAAAGATTCTAATAATGTGAATTTATTATCAGTCAAATAAACAATACTAATTTGACTATTACCAGCATCAACAGAAACTACTCTAGCAATTGCATCACTTATCTTTCCTATAATTTTTTCGCCAATAATTGCTTCTGTGAAAACATCATCAGTTGATGTAAATGTCAACTTATCAAGAACTGGTAAGTTTGTATCTAATGACTCATATATCGCAACGATATCCGTAGCATCTGGATAGTTTAGACATATATCTCTATCTTGAACTCTAATACCATATAGATTGCTATGATTTAATCCATCATTAATGCTAGTTCCAGGATTAGTACCAGATCTCTTATTTGCAGATCTAGTAATTTCAGTCTGCTGACATCTCTTAAATTCTTTAACTTTATTCTTAATATTTGATTTTTGAACAGTTACATTAACTCTAACATTACTCTGACTTGGAGTTAATCCGTACATTGTAATACTAGTTGAAGATATTACAACTTGATCTTCTGTAAGAGTCTGAACTGATCCATTTGAATAAGCAACAGAATACCTTTCCTGATCAAAAGCAACAAAAGTTACATCATCAAGATCAACTGAAGTGATAGGAAGAACTAACTGACCTAATGCATTAGTACTTTCATTAGTTACCTGAGCACTTAGGTATAAAGTAGCATCACCAAAATCTACATTAGATACTCCAATATCAGGAATTCTAGAGATTAAAGATGAATTTTGTACTGAAACATCCTGTACACCTCTATAACAGGTTCCATCAAATGCCTTTACTCCACCATCAAATACATCAGTAACAGTCGTCATTGCACCGACTTTCATCGATTGTCCATCAGCAGCAACTTCTGTAACTACATTACGAGTGGGAACGCTAAGAGCACCACCAGCAGTATTAACAGGTGAATCATATACAAAAATATCACCTGGTTTCCAAACTAAGAAACTATCTGCTCTTGGAGAAGTAACTGTACCATTAGCAACTATTTTAAAAGCACCAGCACCAAATCCCTGTGGAATTACTGAATTAAGTTTCTTAGTAGCAGTAAAACTATTTCCACTCTGAGCAAAATCATAAACATCATTAATTCCGTAAGGAGTTACTATCTCAACAGTTCTAGAAACATCTTCAGAACCATTGATAGTAATTTTTTCACCAGGTCTAAATCTACCAGAAGTCTGAGTTACACTAATAGTACTTGATCCAGCACCAGCAGAAACTGCAAATCCATTAGCTCCACTTTCCTTACCAACAATAAATGCAGATTGATTTATATCTGCAGAAGATACATTATCATTAAGTTTTAATGTTGTATATGTTTGAACATCGTAAAGATATAAATTCCAATCTGTTCCATTATTTTCATACGCAGAATCTCTCAAAGAAAGACCATATACTTTTGCATCACCAATCTTATTAGCAGTACCAGCAGCAACATTAGTAGCACTAGTATGGGGACCACCCATCAAATCAATTCTATTTGTAAAAGTAGTAATACCACTTACATTATTGACAAGGAACTTATTCCCCATCTCAAAATTAAACGATTGATTTTCAACTTTCTGTGTTTCTCTTGGTTTATCAAAATCAATTATAGATGGAGCATTTTTATCAACATCATATCCATAAACATATGCTAAACCAGATGATACTTTTAAACATGCAATGTTATCATTAGGAGTATTTCCATCAAATGTAGTTTGACCCTTGAAATATACACCATCGTTTCCAAGACGATCATTCAAACAATCAGCAATGTTAACCATAAATGGATTAACAACATAATTACCAGATTCTTGATAAGTCCTCTTAGCAAAATAATCTCTAATCTTATTATATTCAGTGTCCCTCTTTAAAGAATAAATTGCACCTTCTTTAACTCGAAGTACCTCTACAAAATCAGTATCATCAAAATCACTAATATCCTTCTTAGATAATGTAAGTTTTATCTGCAATCTATCTGCACCTGGAGCAGCAAAGTTTGAGAATCCTTTAGCATTATCATATAAACTTTCATCTCCCTTTGCACTAACTGCAGATTCTATAACCCTAAGTCCAACTCTAGTTGATGGAGATTGATTATATTGATCTAATATAATTGTTTGCTTATTTACTTTTACAAAAGATCCTCTAATAAAATATACACCATCATCAATCGAAGCTGCAGAACCAGTTGTGCATGCATTTAATGAAATTGTTGATGCAAGAGTTCCACCTTTATTAATTGTAGTATTACCATAAGTAACTGAATCTTCAGCAACTAATATCTCTCCATCTTGGAAGAAAGAAAAATCTCCAGTAGAAGATGAATTTACATATTTAACATAAAAAGTATCATAATCTCTATCTGAAGTAGTCGCAGTAATATAATTAACTACCTTTGCTGTAACACCACTAGTTTGTCCCTTAAATCTCTTACCTATTACATTCTGAGCATATACTGAAACATCTGTACCTAAATGTGTTGGATTAACTTGAACTGCATAATATTGTCCATCAAATGTTACCGCACCAGGAATGACTAACGCACCCTCCTTGAACATATGACTACCATAAGTCTCTATCTGATTTTGCAAAATAGATTGCAAAGTAGATAATTCCCTAGCCTGAACTGGATATCCAGGTTTAAATAGGACACGATGATAACCCTTACTAGGATCAAAATCGTCGTAATAGGGACTTACATTAAGGTTAGTCTGTTGTGGCATCTTCTTAGAATTCTAAAACGATTTTGATGTCTTCTTTTTGGCGTTCATTTCTTGTAATAGATGGTCTATTATCAAGGTAAATAATTTCACCTGTTCTTTTATTTATTTCAGGTCCAGCAAGACCACTTGTAAACTGTACGCCAAGATCCACAACTTTACCAGATGGTGTAGTTGTTGAGATTCCAGAGAAACCTGAATCTATGTTTACACTAAAACCACTAGAGATGACAGCATCTCCAGAAGCATTAAATTCGAGAACTTTAGCATCTCCACCAACACCAATATTATCAGTTTGGTCAAATATAGTAGGATGAAGATAAAGATTTCTATCTTGGAAATATTTAATTACTCTTGTAGTAACATCATATGAAGCAACATAACCTCTTGCGGTTCCAAATCCAGGTCTATTTTGTGTAATCTCAGAACCAACTGCTAAAGTTTGGGTAAGATCACCAGTAAATTTCAATGCACTAGCAGCAGAATATTCTGATGTATTAAGAACAGCAGTAGATCCAGCACCAGCAGCAACAGGATTTTTAACAACTCCTACTTGAGAGAATGTTGTGTCAGAAATAAAATCATATGTAGAACTATCAAATCTAGTATATATCAGAACTTTATCAGTTCCTAGTTCTTTATAAAGATCATACCCGTGTCCTCTTGAAGGAGGAATTATGGGTGTAAGCTTAGCAAACTTTGTAGCACTACCATTGATAGAAGAAAGATCAACCCTTCCATAACTATAACCTTGACCTCCTGCAGTCACTTTTGCATAAGTTATTTGACCATTAGTATTGGTCTGAACTCGGACTTTACCCCCAGTTCCATCCCCTAGTATATCAACTTCTATGGGAGATGCAAGGAACGAATAACCTTCACCCTGAACATCAATAGAAACAACCTTAATTTGATTGTTATTTACAGTAGAATCACCATTATCTCGAACCACTTTAATCTCATTTTCAAGACTTGATGTCCACTCATTAGGAACAGCAACATACTCAGTAGAGTCAAATTTTACAATATCCGCAGGAGGAACTGTAAAGAGATACTTCCAAAGATAACCATCACCACTAACACCAGCAGCAGATGGTTCCAAATCAGTAAATGTAGGTTCATCAAGAGATGCACCTGCAGTAGATGTAATACCTGCAGATCCATTATCAATACAAATATAAACCCTGAAGTCTTTATTAATTACATAATAGTTTGCAGAATACAGTCTACTAGAGTTAGAAACTAGTGACCTATTATTCACATCATAATCATGACGGTACATATCATAAGATGTACCTTTTGTCCATTGAACCTTTCGGACTAATCGACGAACATCTCCAGGAAGAACTTTTCTTCCAAATAGCATAGTATCATAAACATGGTTTATGTAACTAATACTATCGACAGGAGATGGTGGCTGAACAGTAGTACTATTCCAAGTACTTGTTCGCCCATATCCAGTTTCTGTTGGATTAGCCAGACCCAAAAAAGTATAATAGGAATTATTTCCGCTAATTACCGAGTCAACGAAATTATTAGCATTTATGATCCTAAATTGGTCTGTGATAATTGCAGCCATTACATCTGTAGAACTAAAGGTCTAACTTTTTTGTATTTATAGAAGTTTAGGCAGAGCTCCTGTTCCTCTATGCCCGACACCCCTTCTTAAAACTAGAGGGAATTTGCTAAGTTCGTTGTCATAAGACAGTCCCTTAACATCAAGACTGATTGGAGCAGCTGCTCTGTTGACATTTGCGAATCTTCCCCAAGTGAAGTGTGCGTAAGCGAATGCGGTAGATCCTACACCAACCATATCACTGGTATCTGAGTAAGATGCTATGTTTGCTGTAATGATGCCCTGACGACCATTATTACGGAAACTAATTGCACTCGTATAGTAAATATTATCTCCATAATGTGTACTGATAGAAACTATATCAGTGTCATGAGTATCAATACTTGTTATAGCAGCTCCTATGGTGTTAATACCAGTTCCATATAATCTGAATGGATAACCTGTTCCAAGTCCAGTAGCGTCACCACCACTATTAACATACTCTTGATTATCAATTAAAATTTCAAGTGCTAAATCTGTTCCAATACCAGCAGTAGTTCCTATACCAGTAACCACACCTATGTATCCTTGTACATCAGCAAC
>MDSZ01079896.1_pt1 | contig 13625 bp, 8 predicted proteins | sample 811201 | NCBI WGS metagenome assembly MDSZ01 (sample SAMN05326647, study PRJNA326480) | marine metagenome | isolation source: seawater | place: Indian Ocean: North | collected 2010
CCGTCGATTGAACCGAAGTTACCCTGTCCATCAATCAACGGATAGCGAAGAGAAAACTCCTGCGCCATCCTAACCATTGTATCGTAAATTGACTGATCACCGTGAGGGTGATACTTACCCATTACCTCTCCAACTGAACGTGCAGACTTTGAGAAGGATTTCTCGGCTGTATGTCCGCCCTCGTGCATACCATACAACACACGGCGGTGAACAGGCTTCAGTCCATCTCTTGCATCGGGTAGAGCTCGACCAATAATTACTGACATTGCATAGTTGATGTAACTTGTTTTCATCTCCTCGTTAAGGCGTCGAGGCAATAACTCTCCACCTGGTGCTGAATCTCCATCATCGACTCCCATTCCATTCTCCTCCTCAGACGTCAAGGTTAGTCACCTCCTTTGCGTTCTTTTCGATGAAGGCTCTTCTGTCAGCCACATCTTCTCCCATCAAAATCTCAAACATGCGATCAGATTCTTCTGCATCGTTTACTGTAACTCGTAATAGAGTCCTGAAATTTGGATCCATAGTTGTCGACCAAAGCTGGTCAGGGTTCATTTCACCGAGACCCTTGTAGCGCTGTACGCCGATTTTTGCATTCGGATTATCGCCGCGAAGTTCCTCGAGATAAGCATCCCTTTCTTCATCCGAGTATGCATATCTAGATTGTCTCCCTTTACTTAACTGGTACAATGGTGGTTGAGCGATGTAGACATGTCCTTCAGTGATTGCACGCTTCATGAATCTCCACAAGAAAGTCAGAATCAAGGTCCTGATGTGCGCACCATCTACATCTGCATCTGTCATAATGATGATTTTTGAATAGCGCAACTTCTCTGGATTGAAGGCTCCCTCGTCGTCTTCGTTATTTCCAACTCCGGCTCCCAATGCCTTGATCATTGTCTGAATCTCATTGTTTTGGAAGACCTTCGCTAGGTTTCTTTGCTGTCTTTCGACGTTCAATATCTTACCACGTAATGGCAAAATTGCTTGCGTACGGCGATCTCTACCGGTCTTTGCTGAACCACCTGCAGAATCACCCTCTACCAGGTAAATCTCGCATTCAGCGGGATTTCTCGACTGACAATCGGCTAACTTTCCAGGCAGACCGCCGCCTTCAAGCACTCCCTTTCTTCGAGTTAGGTCACGAGCTTTTCGTGCGGCTTCACGAGCTTTGGACGCAAGAACCGCTTTCTCGACAATAGATTTTGCAATACTTGGATTCTCTTCAAAGAACTCTCCTAATTTTTCATTTACGATGCTCTCTACGATTCCTTGGACCTCATTGCTGACCAATTTATCCTTGGTTTGACTTGAAAATGAAGGATCGGGGTGCTTCACAGAAATAATCGCAGCCAAACCTTCACGCACATCATCGCCGGATAGGCTGTTGATATTCTTTAGCAACTTCCGGGATTGGGCATATGAGTTCAGGGTTCGAGTTAGAGCACCGCGTAATCCTGAAAGATGCGTACCGCCATCTCGATTACGAATGATGTTTGTATAACATTGAATGGATTCATTGTAAGCATCAGACCACTGCATTGCGATTTCTACAGTAATTGGGCCGAGTTCTACCTCTCTCTCGCCTGCAATATGAATCACTTGTTCGTGCATTGCAGTCCTTTTGGCATTGATTTGCTGTACGAACTCGGAGATACCGCCGTCATATGCGTGCGTGAACTCCACATCTTCTTCCCTTTCATCGATAATTTGGATGATTAAGCCTGCATTCAAGAACGCGGTTTCCCTCAACCTCGTATTGATGATATCTAAATCGAAATCTGTAATCGTAGTGAAAACGGCCAAGTCCGGCTTAAACCGAATTGTGGTTCCGGTAGAGTCGGTAGCTCCTGTTACGGAGATTGAAGAGGTCGGCACACCAGCCTCGTACCTTTGCTGGTACACCTTGCCATCACGCTTGATTGTCATCTCCAAGAATTCTGAAACTGCATTCACCGCTGAAACACCAACGCCGTGCAGGCCGCCGGATACTTTGTAGGAACTGTTGTCGAATTTACCACCTGCGTGGAGTTTGGTCATGATAACTTCGGCTGCTGAAATACCGAACTCTTCGTGTTCATCAACAGGGATACCTCTTCCGTAATCGACAACAGAAAGTGAACCGTCGACGTGGATTATGACATCGATTTTGCCATTATGGCCAGCCAAATGCTCGTCCACGGCGTTGTCTACTACTTCCCAAATGCAGTGGTGCAGAGCTGACCCGTCGTGAGGATCGCCCAGGTACATTCCGGGTCGCTTTCGGACCGCTTCCAAGCCTTCCAAAACCTGTATGTTTTGCGCACTATATCCTTCTGTCATGACATCACCTTGATTTGTGAGCGTTTAGTGTTAGATTATTATCGAGATAATTTACCAAACTTGTGCTGATTATTTTGGGTAATAATTTTGCTATTTTTGCTACCTGTTTTTCATCTGAAATTGGGGCGGCGTCGGCTGATTATCTAGAGGCTCTCCACACCTACAAATGAGGTAGCATTTGGAGGTATATGAACATGCTCCAAATAGCATGTTTTTTGTGCGCGATTTAGGGTATTAAATTGCGTTGAGAAATGACAAAAGTCGTATGAATCTGGATTCATCTAACAATGAATTCAATCGCAACCGTTAATGAAGAAGGGCAGGTCGCCGACAGCATGGCTGACCCAAAGGTATGCGTATCTCTTGATGGAGTCACTGTTAAGGAAATGACCGATGAAGCTGCTCGAGCAAACCTTGCTGGCGCAGATATGGTTGAAGTTCGCTTCGACAGATTGTACCTTGTACGCCCTGACCCAACCATCTCTGAAGAAGAAGAAGGCGACAAGCCAGAAATGCCTCCAGAAAACGAATGGGAAACACAGGATTTCTCGGCAATAGACGCATCCGAAGCCATTGCATCGTTGAAGGAAGGGCTACCGCTGCCAGTGATTTTCACTGTGCGCCCAGTATCCGAAGGCGGATTCTTCCCCGGAGTAGAATCCGAAAGAATCGAAGTTCTTTCACTAGCGATTGAATCTAGCGTGTCCTGGATAGATCTTGAGCTATCCATGTCCGACAAGGACCGTGCCAGCCTAATGAAGGCTGCAGAAGCAAAAGGATGCAAAGTCATTGCTTCCCGTCACGACATCAATGGTATGCCCGATTCTGCAACCATTGCCGATATTGTTCGTGACAATCAAAGCGCTGGAGACATTGTCAAATTCTGTGGAACTGCACATAGCCATGCCGATGCGCTTCAAGTCATTGAAGCTGCAACTGCTCTTACTGGCGAAGGCCTATCTCATAGCCTAATGGCACTTGGCGGCGGAGGAGACTGGCCAAGGCTTCATGCTCCTGCACTAGACCAGAGTCTTGTGTATGCAACAATGCAGAATGAGTTCAGACTTGCTGACAAGGGACTGATCAATGTTCGAGACCTAAGAGATGCTTGGACCCTACTCGAGTACTGATTAGGTATTCCTATCTCCCTGTTCTAGAGAAGGTACCATTCCCGACTGTATTTGCTGGTTAGGCGCAACTAGATCTAATCCAGATTTCATGTAACGTTTGTTCATTACAAACGGAATCGCTAACGTTGCCATCATCAAACCCATGCAAACTATTGATACAGTCCAAGGCGGCAATATTGTCGTCCTTTCTACGGATACCACAGTCACGTATGCTTCGACCCAACCATCAGGAACTGCATCATAGCGATGCGAATTGTTGGTATTGTCGACTACAATATGGAAATATTGTTTCTGGCTACCTGAAAATAGACCTTCACTAACTTCTTCAGAGTCAAGGCTTACCGAAAAGGAAACCTCTTCGATATTTTCGTATTGATGTGAATCCCTGTATGTCGTCCATCCTGCTACAGAGAAACTCCTCCATTCAGGAGGTATCTCATTGAGTTGATCGTCATCATCACGATTATTATCCCAACTCCAATAACCATGAGCGACATCATATGCCGCAGTATAGCGGTCGTATTGGGTAGTCGTCATCAGATATACATCGACATCAGTATCTACAGTCTGATTCAAACCTTGAACTGAGACACAAATAGTAGTCCTTCTGGCAGGGTCTAGATTTACTCGCAATGTTCCTACGGAATCTTCGCCAATTGACATTGCAGTTTGGAAATCATCACGCAATGGTGACAAGTACTCGGTCTTTGACCAAGTCATCCAGTCTTCTTCTGGCCCAACATAATCTTGGTAACTGGAACCTGGTTCACTATTCATGGGCTCATCGTCGTCATCATCGTGAGACCTTTTTTCTTGATAATCCTCCAAGTATATGTCGTCGTATACAGAAGGAATCTTGGCATGGCGATCTACTGTTCGATTCCAATTCGGTTCAGAGAATACATCGCCTTCACATTCGCCTGCTGCTGAAACATTTTGCACGGGGCTAATGATTCCGGGAGATAATAGTGGCAGGAACATGACCAAGAAGACAACATGGACCATCCTCACCCCCAAGTCTACACCCCCTACGGGGGTGATTTAGACAGAGGGGGTTAATCGGTTTTCCCTTCAACGTCTTCGTCTCAAAGGCCTAATGTAACCAGAAGCATCGCTTCGACGTTCATCCTTTGAAAGGATTCCTGGAGCAGGAGGTGGAGTGTGCTGATCCATTCCCAATACACCGCCATATGACTGAACTTCTTCAACATCATATGTCTGAGCAGCTTCTTGGGCTTCTTCTTCAATTTCTGTAGGAGAACGCATTACGGCCCATCCAAGAATAAGAACTGCAACAATCAGTCCCAAAACAACCATCGATTCACCACTTGCATCTACCAACCAATCCTTCCAATCTTGTAGTGAGAAGTCGGACAAATCAGGAGCAGCAGATTCTTTCTGCAACACGGTTACCTCTTGATCTTGGAAAACACATACTCCCATGCCATCACAGACTTGCAAGCGAAGAGTATGAATTCCTACTTCATCCCAACTGCCTGCGACTCTAACTCCATCTGCTCCCGATGGTTCAATCCAATCGTCATCTACAATTCCATTTTCATCACGATCAGATTCTATATCATACTCCCACAACACGTAGATGCCTGAAACAATTCTCTCGTCGCGTGTATCAATCTGGCCATCAAACGGATCAAGATCTCTCCAAACAACATAATCTGCTGCTGCTTCAGCATCTCCAACATCCGCATTTAATGCTACAGATTCGCCAACTCTAATTTCCTCTGGTACAATGATTTCATTGATTACTGGTAATTCGTTGACAACCACTGTGAAGGTTGCACGTGTGACATCTCCTGTAAGATATGAATCCTTGACCGCCAATGTGACCTTGTAGGTTCCTGAACGCTCGTAACTATGCCAAGGGTATGGCTCATTTGAAATTGGAGAACCATCTCCAAAGTCCCACGAATATTGGACGATTCCATTCCACATTGAACTGTTCATATCTGAAACATAGCGACCTTCGTACTTTCTGTCGCCATCTCGAGTTTCAGAGGAATCAAAGTACAACATTTGGTTTGGTGTTGTAACTACGTTACCATCATCATCGAAGGTATGTGACCAACCAGTCGGTTGGAACCCTGGAGGTTGTGGAGTAGAAGAGGTCACTGGTTCACCATCGATTGTTGCATCCAAAATCTTGACCTTGATTATCGGCTTTGGATTTTCTATTCTAATCGTTAGAGTCCTAGGTTGACTAACATCACCAGTTTCGTCAACCACCACCAAAGTAACCGAGTGCTCACCAGGTTCTGTGAAGGTATGCGAAACCAATGGAGAATAGAGCACTGTACCATCAGAGAATGTCCATGTGAAGTTCAGATCTGAAGAATCTCCAGTACTACCGTCTGGATCATTGCTTGCTCGACCATCAAAGGTGTATGCGACATCAACTTCACCATCTTCAACTCGGAAGTCGATTACTGGGCTACCATCTGAAATCGGACCTTTTACGATGAAATCAGCAATAGGTAATTGATTCAAAACTTGTACTTGAATCATAGCGGTAGCCATTCCACCATCATCATCAGTAACTGTGATGTTGACATACTTCATCCCGGGTGAATTCCAAGCAACCATTGGGTACTGTTCAACTGAAAGAACATCTACAAACAAATCAGTACGGTCAACAACGCCGCCATCTAAGTTTACACCTTCGGAGAAGTCCCATTGCCAAGCAACGATTTGACCATCCTCATCTTCAAAGACATCTGGCATCATTGTAGCAGTGTAAGTATCGGTAACGATTAGGTCATTGAAAATTTGACCTGGATTTCTATTGTTTAGATGAACCTTGATTGTCTTGTTTGCAATGTTTACGCTATCGTTGACATATAGGGTCAAATCGTACGTAGTATTCCATGTAGGGCCATCAGCCCACATATGGCTTGCTTGAGATACTCCAATTCCACCTTCCATGGTAGAATCTCCCCAATCCCAAGTGAAATCTAGGTTTGAAATCGGTACATTGTCAGAAGTTCTTGTTGCATCGAAAAGAATTCTCTGACCCGTCAGGATTGTGATTTCATCAACGATTATCTGTCCGTTTACCGAAATTATTGGTACTGGAGGTGAATCATCACTGATATTGACCATCTTTGAATCCGCATCGGACCATGTTCCACCTTGATCTTGTACACGAAGGGTTACGTTGTAGGAGCCAATCATTTGGAACGATCTAACCGGACTCTTCAGACTTGAAGTAGTTCCATCGTTAAAGTCCCAAGCATATGCTACTGGAGAATCAAGGTAAGGCAGAGTATTGTTAGCTAGAGATAATCCCCATGCATCGAATCCACTTCCAATGAACTGAATGTTGTCCCATGTTTGAGCGATTACTGGATCGATGCTTGAATTGGATACTGGCTTCATGTTATCGAGGTATTGAGCACCTGTTTGTGTGGAGTCAACCTCATCTCCAAGCATATCTTTCATCGAAATATGGAATGTGTGTATCTCGCTATTTTTCGCAGTATACCAGAACTTGGTAGAGACTGGCACCCCTCCACCTGCTTGTACTCTAGTATCGATTGTATCGAGGACAACTCCTGAAGCATTTCTGACCTCGATTTCGACGTCTAGATCTTCGAAAAATGCATTGGAAAGAACATTGAATTCTACTTCGTTTGTATCGGACAAACCATCTCCATCTCTGTCAGATAGTGTGGAGGAATTGAGCGAAATCGTTGCTGGAGAAGTAATTCTAGCAGCTTCAACATCAAGAACCGCCTGTGGGTAAGAAGAACCACAAGAAGTGTAGTCGCAATCACCTTGATTTGACCCAAACCATGTGATTGCCCAGATTTCATCGGTTACGTTTCCAAATCCAGGTACTAAAGCAGTTCCAACTGCTCCATTGAAATTGATATCTGTCCTAGTGTAAGTGCCGTCAGCAGATGCACGGCTCATTATCACTCCATCCATTCCAGGAACATCTCCAGTGAACCTCATGGTCAAAGGTGCTGGTGCAGCACTGCCCGGTGTGAATTTGAAGGCTTGAACTCCCCAACCTTCGATCGTATTTCCAGTAGATGACCAAGGCCCTAACCAATCACTATTGGTGTCTGCAGGTTGAATCCTACAGAATTCACTAGAACCACAAGATGGCGTCAGATAGAGGTTTGAGAGGCCATAAATTCCTTGATCGCTATCCAGAGTAGATGCGATTGTGAAGTTGGCAAAGATATCTACGAAATCTCTGCCAATAGTGCCAGGAGGCACTCCTATTGGATTTCTAGCCAAATCCTCTATTCCAGCAGCACCTGTCGACGAATCTTGGGCTAACTTCCTGATTGCAGGACCTCCTCCTAGGTGGTCAGCGAGGTATAGCAAAAAGATGAATCCTCCACCATAATCTGCAATTCTTTGATTCCACCATCTAACCGAGGTTTGACTAGCAGTAGTCCAGGCATTGACGTGGCCATACAGGGTTGAAGAACCTCCAAAACAGAGGAATGCAGCCATGTCAGCAGCGCCTTCATCAATCCATAGATTCTCATATGGGTCTAGAGCATTGTGCATCAAGTGCTGCAATTCGTGTGCAAGGATAACCTTGGACCATGACAAAGGTGCATCGTCGATATCGATGAAAATAGCTTCACGGGATGCAGACATACCTGGGGAGAAATATCCTCCGATGTTGTATGCTCCATCAATTGCATAAATCACGACTTCAATCTGACAGTTGTTATCAACATCCGGAGCGGCAATGCCTCTTCCATCGAAGTAATCTTTCCCGAAGTAAGTCATCAGAGTTGGGTAGACAGTGGTATCCCAAGTACTAGCCCAGTTGTTCAGAATGGTAGAGGACAGAGTGCGTCCACTTTGAACCATGAAAGCAGCAGTGGAAGTGGTTTTTTCAACTGTCACATCAATACTACCTCCAGAGGTAGGTACTGTAGCTGTGTCTCCCTCGCTATATGGTGTGCATGACCTTCCACTGGTCATTGATTGTGGAGAAGTTGCAATCTCTACTCCTGGGCGACCTTCATCAGCCCACGCTTTCTTCATCAGTCGAGTGGCACTGTACAGATTCTCATCGCTATCTGGAATCATGTATGGGTGTGCGCCGGTAGTGTCGACATCATCTAGATCTGCAAACACAGGAATGAACAGATACTCTTCTTCGACAATGTCGTCACTTTGACCTGCACTGGCCAATGGTGACATGATTGAGACAAGGAAAATTAGCAGAATCGCGTGTGCGCGAGTGGAGCGCGGTTCGGACATTCATAACACCTCAACTGAAACGCAGTACTGTGTTCCAAATCTCCGACTAGAAATGAGGTATTTAAGAGTGGGTGGGCGTGGCATCATCAATGCGTGGTAGAACACTGCTTTGTGCGACCCTTCTAATCGTGCTTTCAACTATCCCGACTCAGGCGGACGACTCAGAGCAATTGGAAGTTGATTGTCCACTCTTATTCGATGGGGAATTGGCAAATGAATCGGTGCATTTCCAAACATCTCTCGGACCCCGTGTCCCGGGCTCAGCCCCAAGTAGCGCTTTGAGAGAATCGATCAAAGAAAACTTGACTGGATGGAAGATTATCGAGACAACCCACCATTCTGAGGGCATGGTACTAACCAACCTATTCGCCACATGGAATGAGGGCGCAGGTTCAGAAGTGATTATTGCAGCACATTATGACTCCAGAGACCGTGCTGAAAGAGATTGGAACGAGAGTAGGCGTGATGAACCAATACCTGGAGCAAATGATGCTGCTTCTGGAGTTGCAGTATTGCTAGAGTTAGCAAGGCACATTCCAAACATGAATCTAAGTCATGAAGTAACCCTGTTCTTTACAGATGGTGAAGATCAAGGAATCATGCCCTCTTTCCTAGGTGCTAAGGCATGGTCTGAAAATCTCACAGAAGAAGAAGCCGACGCAATCGAATCATTCGTGTTAGTGGACATGGTTGGAGATGAATTCCTGACACTAACAAGGATTACCCTTGACAATGATACGTTGTGGGATAGAGTGGTCACATCCATGAATCAAGTCGAAACAAAATGTGGAAATGTTGTAAGCGATTATTATGACGATAATGAAACAATCAATGTTTGGGACGATCACATCATGGCCTTGAATGTGGGGATTCCAGCAGTGGACATCATCGACATAAAGTACGGAGAGAATGCTACTGCATTTGGAGGCCATTGGCACACCCACAATGATACCGATGACAAAGTGAGCGCAGAATCGCTACAGACTGTCGGTAGAATTGTGGAAAATGGGTTAGTAGAGGGGCTGTTTTTGGACGTCAGAATCGATGAAGCGACAGAAGATGGTCAAGAACCAACCAATGCAACACAAGAGCTTGAGGTTGATGAAGAGACGGAATCGAGCGACCAAGACATCATCGGAGCAATAATGATGGCCGTTTCTGTATTGATTTTTGGCATATTAGTATGGACTATTGTCGCGGATAAATAAGGGGAGGGGTGAAATCCGCGCACGACTTCCGCTGTATTGACCGGAGGTACCTCTCATGGCAACAGATAAGGAAAGTCGCCTTGCTGCTCTTAGGAGTAGGGTGCAATCCAAACTGATTACCTCCAGGGTTGAATCCAGACGCCGAAAGAAGCAGACTGAGGACGAAATTGTCGTCAAATCACCTACTGTGTCCGAAGAGCCCGAAGTATTGGAACTCGAGACAGAAGAACTCACAGATGGCGAAAGAAGGCGCAGACTCGCAGCAACATTGGTAATGATTGGGGCATTGATGGGAATGCTATCAGGTACACTGATTTTGCAAGGCAACCCCTCTGAGTTGTTAGAATCAACATTATTTTCCACAAATGATGCTATTGATGTTCATGGTTTCCTTCTAGACCAAGATGGCGACCCTGTCGAGGGAGTTGCAGCCCAGTTAATCGATCCTGAAACTGGTTCTGTAATCAATGAAAATTACTCAGATTCCAACGGTAGATTCGTCATACGTAATGTTGCAGTGAGCGAATATGAACTTCATGTATCTAAAACCGGATACAAAACCGTGATTTTGAAATTCGTACCCGAACCAATCGGGATTTCACCAATTACGATGGAACTAGGTGATGGAGAACGTGTGGTGGATGAACGGACCACTTCCGGCGGTTGGTCAATGGAGAATGCAGTTGCTCTAGCTACTATCGAAGGACTGTTCACCATTGGATGTGCATTGGTCGGTGTTCACGCTTCATTTGAGATAAGAAGGAAAAAAGCTTACAGAAGAACTCAGAAACTTTGCTGGGTTGCTTTATTCAGTAGAGGTCTGATTCTTTTCGGACCTGCACTAATCCTGATTGGAATGATTCTTATCATGTTAAATAAAGAAGATTTCGAAGATCAAAATACGTCCACCTCAGTTGATTTACTAGGAGAGTCGTGAGACATGTATCTCATTACCGTCGAAGGGGGCGATGGCTCCGGCAAAGGTGAAGCGGTCAGGATTTTGGCATCCTTGGCTCAAAGATTTGCATTTCCTAAAGTTCATGTCACTCACGAACCAAGAAGGCACAGCGAACTGGGTAAATTAGCACTAAGTGCGGTTTCAAAAGGAGACCATACACCCCTAGAAGAGGCTGGTCTTTTTGCTGCGGATAGGGTAGATCACTCACATACCTGGATTAGACCGAGGTTGTTACAAGGAGACTTAGTCATCAGTGACAGAAATATTCACTCAAGTTTGGTATACCAAGGGGTTGTTGGCAATTTAGGTCTCGATGAAGTTGCGAGAATGAATGCTGCTGCAATGATTCCAGATCTTGTCATTTGGATTGACTGTGACCCTGCTAAGGCGATGAAACGTATTAGCACAGGAACTCTGAGAATGGCTGGGCAGAAGCATGAATACTTCGAGACAACTGAAATTCAAACTAGGATAAGGAAAGGTTTCAGAGGGATATTGTCTGGTGAAATCAAGACTCCTGCCCCATTTAGCAAATCGCTAATCGTAGGGCCGATTCTAAATGAGAGCGGCCTAGATGAGTTAGAACGCCAACTATCGCAAACACTCAGATCTTTCTTCAATCGTAAGCCTGAACCACTGAATGTCGATTTAGACGAAGTTGATCGCCACCTGCTAAAATCACTGACTTCAGGTGTGCAAACTCAACAAAGACTTCCAGGTGCGCCAGTACAACACATTTCTTTGCTCGAAGATTGGCTTGACGGACGTTCTCCTGCTCAATGGATGAAAATTGCTGAAGATAATTGGGATGAAAAACGTGCAAGAAATGCTGATGTTCCATCACGCCCAATCGCACATGCATCTTGGGCGATAATGGGCACTCTCTCTCTAACCGACACCACCGACGTCCCTAGTCTGCACGGGCAGTTAGGTCCTGCTAGGGCTGTAACTAAACGCCACACTCAAAGGATGGTGAAGTGGTTGGAATCAGAACGTTGGATTCATCGTCAACAAAGCCATGTTCCTTTCGCAGAGGCTCAGATGTTTAGGTTGAGAAATAGCCGCCTCGGCTATGGAAGATTATGCCTTGCAATGTGGCCATTGCGTACTGCTCTAGCATCATGGCGGCGTGCAAACCCTGACCGTGATTGGGAGGAATCACTTCACGAGATAATCGGCGAAGAGGAAGATAGACGCCCCCCTCCTGCAATTAGAAGGGCAGTAAACGACGTGATTGCTAGATTGAGACTGATTTCTAGTGGGCACGCCGAGTGCCCGGTTCCTAAGTCGATTGAAGAGCTACTCATTTGGTGGTCCATGGAACCACCAAAGTGATCATTCTTGTTCACTTTCTTCTTTGTATCCAAACCTTGTGCCATTTGGCAGCTCAACCATTGTTGGGTCTCGATTAAATTGCTGAGGCTTTGATGCAAAAGCGGATGCTATGTATGCTCCTACAAACAATCCAAACGGTGTTCCGGTGATCAGCCTTAGAGCTGCAGTTGACTCGTAAGAAGTAAACATTTGAGTAAATCCATCAATAGCCATAGGCACAGCTGATATTGCTGCGATTACAAACATTGCTTTCATTCTGCTGTCCTTTCTATATATTGATTCAAGCTTGTTATCAGGTAACATTGAAAGAAATGTATCTCTTATTGTCCAACGATTTACACCACGTCTAGAGAAGATGAAACCGCCAATTGCCATACCAAGGAAAATCCCTACATCCCTGACACAAACTGGCATCTGATTGCCATTTATTACCCACGACCTTTCTGATTTAGTGTGACAATTCAAATCACCAAATGCGTAGATGAATGCTGCATAGGGATCAAGTTCTGTCCAAGCAAATGTCCCATATGCACTTTGATTATGACCAACTCCTGATGTTTCTTTGACTTGCACATTTCCCCATGAATCTTCAGTGGCATAATCAAACATATTCGCTCTACCAGAAAGCGGAGGTACTGAATCGGTCGGCAGATACCATGGTACTAAGAAGAATGAAATTAATAGGAAAGCGGTTATTCCTCCAACCCAGGAACCGACTTTGGTTTCTCTCTTGCGATTGCTCAAACCATTCCTTTCCATGGATGTCCGAGGTCAAGGTACCCGATATGTTTTCGCACTGATGAATCTAGGCAAGCCCATGGAGGAGAAGGTGGGCTACTCACGCGCCTTCTCTGCTTCTATTGTTCTAGGTCTCTATTCTGGATTCATGTTGGCCGTAGGATTAGCGATGAGTACAGATGGAAGCGAAATCATGCTTGCAATTTACTTGTGGGCGCTTACAATCGTAGTAAGTGCATTACTGTTAACTCCAATTCTAGCTAGAGGAAGAAAACGAGGACGTAAGGCTACAGATGAAGATGTAGACGATATTCGTAGGGAAATGAATGATTTGAACGAGGGTGTTGGCGGATGGAGAACTCTTTCCCACATCAGAGGAGAGGGTATGGGAGTATCGATCTCTCTTGCTGATGCAAACAACCCTTTGCTGATTATTGAGAAAGTAATTGTTCTATCTGAAAGATATAGGCTAATATTACGATTCCCAAAAAACGATTCCAGTTTGAGAAATAGAACTCTACCAATTCTAGAGAGTAGAATCTCGACATCAAGACTGCAACGTAGGACCAGGACGATTACATTGATGCCGAATGTTGAAATCGATCGTTCTAGTATTGTTACCCGTGCAATGATGATCTGCCCTCCATTGATGGTAGCTGGAGCGTTAGGGATATCCTCGCTATC
>MDSZ01219751.1_pt1 | contig 13625 bp, 15 predicted proteins | sample 811201 | NCBI WGS metagenome assembly MDSZ01 (sample SAMN05326647, study PRJNA326480) | marine metagenome | isolation source: seawater | place: Indian Ocean: North | collected 2010
AAAAATTTGAAAAAGAAAAGAAAAGAAAAAGCACATTATGGCTCTTTTTTTTATCCCCTTGATGTCTTAAAAGGATGGAATAAACTCTATGGAAAAAATGGATTTTCTCAATATCAATTTGTAATACCAGAGGAAAATTCAAAGAGTGCTTTAGATGAAATCCTTAGAGTTCTTAAAGAAGATAAATTCATGCCAAGGTTATGTGTCTTAAAAACCTTTGGCAAGATACCTTCATTAGGCCATTTAAGTTTTCCACTAAAAGGAACTACCTTGGCCATGGATTTTCCAAATAATATCCTAAAAAATAAGAATCTTTTCAGAAAATTTGATGAAATTGTTATTAAAAGTGGTGGGAAAGTTTATCCAGCAAAAGACAGCCTTATGGATAAAGTAACTTTTCAGAATTCTTATAATAATCTTCATAAATTTAAGAAATATAAAGATACAAATATCTCATCAGATTTTTGGGAAAGAGTTTCATGAGTAAAAACCTCTTAATTCTTGGAGCAACTTCCGAAATTGGTATGGAAGTTAACAAATTGTTTGCTCAAGAAGGTTGTAATTTCATATTGGTGGGAAGGTCAGAGGAGAGCTTAAAAGCACACAAAGAAGATTTAAAACTTCTTGGTGGTAACAAAGTAATTACTTATTTTTTAGATTTTGCGGAAGAAAACGACGAGGAAAAACTATTTAATCTTTTTGAAGAAAAATTAGAGGGTCGTATAGATATAATTTTTTTAAATTATGCAGTTCTAGGAAAACAGGAAGAAGATGAAATAAATCTATCTTTCGCAATGAAAAACTTTTATGTAAATTTCATTTCAGCTTTTAAATGGGCATTTGCTGCTGGAAATTATTTTAAAGATAATGATGGAAGATTCATATATTTAAACTCTGTTGCTGCTGATAGGGGGAGGAGAGGAAATTTTTTTTATGGAGCATCCAAATCTGGAATGAAAACACTCATGGAAGGATTTGCCAATAAATTTGCTTATCGAAATACTTTTTTCATCAATATTAAGTTAGGTGTAATAAAAACTAGAATGAGCAGCGAGGTAAAAGGAATTTCATCTTTATTAGCATACGATCCAATAAAAACAGCCAAGAAAATTTTCTTAATAACCAAACTAAAAAAACCGAGAAGCTCTTATTACCTTCCTTATTTTTGGAAATATCTAATGCTAATCGTAAAATTACTCCCTGAAAAAATACTATTCAATATCAACTAATGAGGAAAATTTTTATAACTGGTGGAGCAGGTTTGCTGGGATTTAATCTATGCAAAGTTCTTTTAGAAAAAGATGATGTCCAATTAACGGTCCTGGATAAAAATTCAGCAAACTTAAAAAAACTTCAAATTTTTTTTCCTTCGGTAGATGTTATCAGAGCAGATTTGTCCGTGATGGATGGATGGGAGAAAGGAATAACAAATTATGATCATTTAATAATATGTCATGCACAAATTACCTCATTAGATAAAGTAGATTTTGAACAAAATAATATTTTAGCAACAAAGAATCTTTTAAAAATTTTTGAGGATAAAAATTTAGATAGCTGTATTCATATCAGCAGCTCAGTTGTTAATTCAAAGGCAGAAGACTTTTATTCTAAGACCAAGAGAGATCAAGAAAAATTGGTAATCTCATCAAAACTTCCTTATACAATACTTCGACCTACTTTGATGTTTGGCCTTTTTGATCGAAAACATTTAGGTTGGTTGTCAAAGTTCATGTCAAAATCACCAATTTTTCCTATACCTGGAAAAGGGAATTACTTGAGGCAGCCACTTTACGTTAAAGATTTTTGCAAAATTATAGAAGAATGCCTTAATGGCAGACATTTAGGTAAAGTTTATAACATCAGCGGTCAGACCAAAATTTTTTACATCGATATCATAAGATCTATTAAAAAAGTTACTAATTCAAAATCAGTAATCATGAAGATTCCCTATAGTCTTTTCTTTATCCTTTTAAAGATATATTCTTTTTTTGTCACTAATCCCCCATTTAATGTGAATCAGTTAAGAGCATTAGTTATCCCAGAAACTTTTGAAATAATTGATTGGGAAAACATTTTTGCTATTAAACAAACTGACTTTAAGGAAGCATTAGACGAAACTTTTAATGATCCTTCTCTTTCAAACATAGAATTGGATAGACTATGAAGAGTATAGGAATTTTAGGGGCAGGACCGATGGGATTAGCCTGTGCTTATTATGCTCAAAAAAAGGGTTATAAGATAACCTTGATAGAAGCTGCCCCATTCATTGGAGGAATGGCATCTCACTTCGATTTCAGTGGAACATCTATTGAAAAATTTTATCACTTTATCTGTAAAACAGATTTTGATACTTTTGAGCTTTTAGATGAACTGGAGATATCTGATAAATTAGTATGGGAAAATACATCCATGGGTTATTTTATAGATGGAAAGCTATATAAATGGGGAGATCCATTTTCTTTATTATTTTTTGAAAAATTTAGCCTAATTTCAAAATTCCGTTACGGTCTTAATGCTTTTTTCACCAGTAAAAGAAGTAATTTTGATTCTCTCGAAAATTTGAGCGCTGAAGAATGGCTTCAGTCTTGGATAGGAGAAAAGGCATATAATCTTGTATGGAAGAAGTTAATGGATTATAAGTTTTATGAACATTCTTCATCCATATCTGCAGCTTGGATAGCTACAAGAATGAAAAGAGTGGGGAATTCAAGAAAATCTATTTTTCAAGAGCAATTGGGATATCTTGAAGGTGGATCGGAGACTTTAGTGAATGCTCTTGCAAATAAAATAAAAGATGACGGAGGAAAGGTTATCATCAATTCTCCTGTCACAAATTTAATGATTTCTAAAGAAAAAAAAATCCTTGGCTTAGAAGTAAATAATGAAAAATTATATTTTGACTCTGTAATTTCTACTATACCTACACCCTACTTAGATCAAATTTTAGGTGAGACCTCATTAGATTTTCGAAGCAAATATAAACAAATAGAAAATATTGGAGTCGTCTGTGTCATATATAAACTTAAAAAGGGTGTTTCAAAACATTTCTGGGTAAATATAAATGATGAAAGGTTTGAGCTTCCAGGTTTGATAGAGTTTTCAAATCTGAGAAAAATTGAAGATGATTTAAAAATAATTTACCTACCTTATTACATGCCTATTACCCATGAAAAATTTGAAAAGAGTGATGAGTTTTTTTTTGAGGAAACTTTTAAATATCTACAGATAGTTAATCCTAATTTAGAAAAAGAGGACGTAATTGATTTTTCGGTAAATAAATTAAAATATGCTCAACCCATTTGCGATGTTGGCTTCAAAGAAAAAATTCCACCAATACAAACTGATATTGAAGACTTATACATAGCTGACACTTCTTTCTATTACCCAGAAGATAGAGGAGTATCTGAAAGCATTAAATTGGCGAAAACAATAATTGAAAAAATCGTTATCTAGACAATTTCCTTTCTTTTTATTAACCGCTGGAATTGCTGCCTTAGCAAATTTAGCAAGTAGATTTTTTTTAAATATATATATTTCTTTTGAGTTATCTGTTTTCTTAGCTTACTGTGTAGGAGTAGTTGTGGCTTACACCTTGGCAAAATACTTTGTTTTTGTCTCTAGAAATAAAGATTTAGGGTTAGAGTTTCTGAGATTTGTTGTTGTAAATATTATATCTTTGGCAATAGTTTGGGTGGTTAGCGTATCTCTAAGAAATATTATCTTTCCCGGATTTGATATGAATTTTCATCCAGAAACGGTCTCCCATATCATTGGAGTAGCAAGTCCTGCTATTTTTAGTTTTTTTGCTCACAAGACCTATACTTTTAATGAAAGATAAAGAATTAAATAATCTCTGAATATCTTATAATTAAGAAATGAAAACAAAAGATCCTGTAAATCAAGGTTTAATTGAACACGAAATAAATTCTGGATTCGAGAAAATCGGTCTTATGAATAGTAAAGTTTGGTCTGAAGACCCAAAAAGACTTATATTTACTCTTTCCAGATACAAATTTGTTTCAAAGATGTTTAATGGAATTGATTCTGTTTTAGAAATAGGTTGCGGCGATGGTTTTGGATCTAAAGTAGTTAATCAAACAGTAAAGAATTTGACAATATCTGATTATGATCCACTGTTTATAGAACGTTTTAATTCAGACTTTAATACTAAGTCAGATATAAAGGCAGTTACTCATGATTTTCTAGAAAAAGAATTTTCTGAACCTTTCGATGCAATTTATTCATTGGACGTTTTAGAGCATATTCATCCTGAAAAGGAAGATTTATTCATTTCGAACTGTGTAAAGTCTTTAAAAACAGATGGTGTATTAATATTTGGTATGCCGAGCTTAGAATCTCAGTTGTATGCATCTCCAGAAAGCAAAGAAGGCCATGTAAATTGTAAATCTGGTAATGACTTTAAAGAATGTATGGAAAAATACTTTAAAAACGTTTTCCTTTTTTCAATGAATGATGAGGTCATTCATACAGGCTTTGAAAAGATGGCACATTATTTGTTTACTCTTTGCGTAGGTAAAAGCTAATGAGATTAATTATAGGTGCAGATAGCAAGGTAGGATCTGCACTGGCTCAAAACTGGATAGGTAAAGGTTTAGAGTTTCAAGGAACTTCTAGAAGAAATACTTCTGAATCAGAGAATATTTATTTTGACCTATCAAACTTTGAATCTTCAAGTATAAGAAAAGACTACGATAAGATAGTTCTGTGTGCTGCTGTTACAGATATGAATTATTGTGAAAACTATCCAAAAGATAGTTACAAAATAAATGTGGATGCTGTAAAAAAGATATTGGATTTTTTTTGTGATTCCAAACAGATACTTCTCCTCTCAAGCTCGCAAGTATTTGATGGTTCTATACCTTTTAGGCATCCTTACGATAAGAAAAATCCTATTAACGAATATGGGAAACAAAAATCAGAAATGGAAGACATCGCTTTAACATATGAAAATGCAACTATTTTGAGATTAAGTAAAATCGTTGATAAGAAAGATAAATTATTTCAAAATTGGAAAAAAGATCTTCTTTCAGAAAAAGCAATTTATGCATTTCATGATTACAGTATATCTGCCACCTCAATAAAAAAAGTAATCTCGAAGATCAACTCTTTATTGGAAAAGGAAGTTTTTGGAGTTTTTCATTGCGAAGGAAAAAAAGATCAACCTTATTATGAATTTGCTAAAGATTTAGCATTAAGTTTAGATCGACCAATAAGTCTTGTTAAAAAGATTTCATACAAAGAGAAAAAGTTCGATTATGAACTACCACGCTATGTGAGTTTGAGGGATACTTAAAGAGGAAAAATATGGAAAAACAAATTCTTCAAGATTATTTTGGTGATTTATCTAAATTGCTTAGTTTTGATGAAGAAACGCTAGACAAGATGGTTGAAATCAAATCAAAAATAATCAGCACTTATGAAAATAATGGAAAGATATTAATTTTTGGTAACGGTGGTAGCGCTGCCATAGCATCTCATTTTAGTGTTGATCTTACAAAAAATGCAAAAGTGAGATCTGTTAACTTTAATGAGGCAGATCTTATAACTTGTTTTGCAAATGATTTTGGATTTGAGAACTGGATCGCAGAGGCAATAAATTTTTATGCTGATGAGCAAGATTCTGTAATTTTTATTTCCTCAAGTGGAAAATCCCAAAACATGGTTTTAGGAGCTGAAAAAGCTAAACAAAATAAACTTAATTCAATCATTACCCTCACTGGATTTGAAAAGGATAATCTCTTATCGTCAAAAGGAGATATTAATATTTGGATCGACTCTAAAGCTTATAATTTTGTTGAAAATATCCATCAAATCATTCTCTTATCGATAGTGGATTTGATAATTGGAGATAGACATTACGAAGCATAACGTCATTCAAGATAGTTGCATTTCACTTAAAGAAATATTTTGATTGGCTTCCTAAAGAAATGTTGGTTTGAAAATAATAATAAAAAGCCTTAAGTTTTTAATAAAAGCCTTACTATCCATTGTAATCCTGCCGTTTTTAATATTAATAAGATTTTTATCATTTTTTCTTCTAATCAGAGTTGGTTTTTTATACGTCGAAAGAATTGGTCATTTATTTGCCGATCTAGAATTATATTTATCTGAAAAAAAACTTGGAATAGGACCAAATTCAATAGATATTTTTTTCTTATCAGGCAAGCCATCAAACTCTTTTGCAATTGACCTTGCAAAACGAAATTTAAATACTGTTAATGGAATGGGTTTTATTATTGATCTAAATAACTTACTACCTTTTTCATCGAAACATTCATACAAGCCTCACGTAATTAGAACTTCTTCAAGAGATATATCTGGAACTTTAAAAAAAGTTAATCCTCAATTGAAATTCTTCCCAGATGAAAATAAGAAAGGAGAGCATTTTCTAAACTCTTTAGGCCTCAAAAAGGATCAGAAATTTGTCTGTTTTATTATTAGAGATAATCAATACTTAGATACAGAGTTCCCCGATAAAGATTTCTCTTATCATTCATATAGAGACTCGGATATTTCTAAATTTTATCCATCTTTCCATTATCTGCTTCAAGAGGGCTATGCCATTTTTAGAATGGGAAAACATGTTTCTTCAGCTGTGGAAATAGACCATCCACTATTTATTGACTACGCTAGAAGAAACTATAAATCAGATTTTTTAGATATTTGGTTGATGGCAAACTGCCAATTTACAGTTAGCACCGGAACAGGTTTAGATGAAGTAACTAATGCATTCAGAAAGCCTATTTGTTATGTAAATTATTTACCATTAGTACTTTTTAATTCTTATAATCCAAAGACCCTGACTACCCCTAAAACACTTTTAGACCCAATAACGAAAAATCCGTTAAGCCTTGAAGACATAATTCAAAATTATGCTGATTTAGATGCCTATCACAATAAAGATATTTTATACGTTGAAAACTCTGAAATAGAGATTATGGATGCTATAAAAGAGATTAAACAAAAAATAGATAGTAATTGGCATCTTAACGAGGAAGAGATGATGATTAGAAATAAATTTTTGAAAATTTTAAAGAAATGGAAAAATGTTAATACCTTTCATTCAAGAAATTTTAAGAACTCAGGCAATATTAGCTTTACTTACCTGAAGAAGAGAAAATATTTATTCAATGAGTCAATGTAAAGATAATATTTTAATAGATAATTTAAAGTTAAATCATTTATTGATGAAGGGATAACCCTAATGTAAATTTAAGTATTTTTTTGATTACTTAAAAAAATTTTTTAAGATTTACAAAGTAAATTACAAATAACTTTGTTATTTAAAATACTTGTCAAAGAGATCTTTTTTATAAACGAATAAAAGAAAACTTAACATCATAGCGAGTATAGAAGATAGGAAAGTACCTAATACTAAAATTAATCTTCTACTGGGTTCAGCAGCCTGATTTGGCAAAAAAGGGCTATCAACAATTTGGAATGCAAATTCATCCGTTTTAGCTGCCATAGAGAGTGTTTGCATTTCATTCATTATTCCAGATGTATAAACAGATGATAGCGGAGAGGATTTCGATGAAGAAAGATTTTGTTGATAAAAATCAAGGGATTTTTTAGCTCTCTCTACTGCTTTTTCTTTATGATAAAGATTTACTTTGTTTATTAACATTATATTCCATTGTTGAGCAACATAAGGAGAAAAATGTTTCGTAGTAATTTCTATGAATCCTGTTTCTGAATTGTAATCGATAGTGCAATGAGATTCATGAAAGGCTCTAAATGAATCTTCAAGAGAAGGAGGATTTTCTGTCGAAGAATAGCTAATTTTCTGAGTCCCTTCATCATATGACTCAACATGCATAAGATTTTTTATAAAATATTTATCTTCACTCAAAACTTTAAAAAAATCTCTTGTCTGAAGAAACCTCAAAGCCAGTTGTGTTTTATCAATGCCACCTCCTGCAGGTCCAGAAGAAACTAAGCTCATAAGACTGGATGCAGCATTGTTTGACGAACTTGATTGGTTAAAAGATGTTTCTTCGGCAGGTGCTAAAAGAGAAACAGAGTGATATATCTTATTTGCCGTGATAGCGTAATAAATTGAAAAAATAAAACCTATAAAAGTAACTATCAGGATAAATTTAAAGGATCTCTTCAAGATGGGAAATATTTCTAAAATATTTATCTCAGAAAATTTTTGTTTAGTTTCTTGTTCCAAAATTTATATATTACTGGCTTGATTTCAGACAGAATTTTAGCATATATGTTTTTTTAAAATTATCTTAAAATGCTTGTTGCTGAGAGACCTATTTACCTCATTTTATTTAATGTTCAAGAAAAATCTAAAGAAAATAATCCCTCCCTTTACTTTAAAATTTTTAAAAAAAATAAAGTATCAGTTAGATTTTCTACCTTTTTCAAAAACAGTTTTTAATAATCAACAATTTAGAAATAAGCACAAAGGGGAGAGATGTTTCATACTAGGTTCAGGACCATCCGTTTCACTTGAAGACTTAAAGCCTTTACGAGATGAGGCATTAATAGCACTGAATAGTTTTTATGTTCATCAAGATTATAAAAAAATTTTTAATGATCAAAAATCTAAATACCACCTAATTGCACCTCTTTCCGACCCTGTGTCTGAGGATAATTGGAAAGAATGGTTTATGGAAATACAATCCAACATTCCAAATTCAGTTAAAATTTTTTTTGGTTTAAATAACAGAAAACCTTCATCAAAGGAAATTATAGATAAGCATGAATTATTTCAAGACAAAAATATCAATTGGTTTTTTTCAACTAAAAATAAAGATGATGAAGAATTGACTTCTTCGGACATAGATTTTTGTAAAAACATACTTTCATCATCAACAAGTGCAATCTGGGCATTACAATTAGCTATTTATATGGGGTTTAAAGAAATTTACCTTATTGGAATGGACCATAATTACATTGCTCTAAAAAAGACTAAACAGAGATTTTCTTTTTCTGGTTACTTACACATACTTGAGAAAAAACATTCTGACCAATCTTTACTAAGTAAGAATTCTTTGAGTTTTTCGTATAGCCCAAATACTGAAAGTTTATTTCATACAGCAAAAATATTTATGCATTATAAAAAATTAGATAATTTGTTTGATGGAAAGATTTATAATACATCCAAAGATTCTTTCTTAGATATTTTTGAATATAGAAACTTGGAGGAAGTTCTTAAGAAAAATGAATTATCTTAATATAGCTTGTGGATCTAATTATATTAAGCAAGCAGATTGGGTTAACCTAGATTATAAGAGAGCTGACGGCGTAAAAAAATATAATCTTTTAAAAAAACTCCCATTCCAAGATTCATCATTTGATGCAGTCTACTGCTCACATTTTGTTGAGCATATCCCACTAAGAAAAATAGATTCCTTTCTTCAAGAATGCATACGAGTAATTAAGCCCGGAGGCGTTCTAAGGATAGTGATGCCAGATTATTTTTTTTTATGCAAAGAATTTATTAAAAATTTTGAAAATCAAGATTTTGAAAAAGCTAATTTTATAAAAATACTAACTTTAGATCAGTGCGTGAGGACAAACAGAGGAGGTTATTTAAAAAAATATCTCTTAGATGTTCATAATAACAACGACCAAGATCTAAAAGAATATATTCTAGAGATTATTGGCGAAGATTTTGAAGCAATGAATAATAGTATGACTTTATTTGAGCAATTAAATTTTTCCAATTTTTTCAAAATGTTAGAAATTTTATGGATATATTTAATTTCTTCTTTTCTTCCATCTGCATTTAAAAATCAAAATGTAAGCTTTGCTTCTGTAGGTGAAAAACATACTTGGCTGTACGATGAAGAAAGTTTTAAAAGAAAATTAACTGAAAATAATTTTAAAGAAGTTCTTTTTCCATCTTTTGATGAATCATACCTTGGAAACTTATTTCATGAACTAGATGTCCACCCTACGAACAAAAAACCGAGAAAAGGCATTCATCAGTTTTTCATTGAAGCTAAAAAATGAGAATATAATTGAACTCAATAATTTTTTGAATAAAGAAAAATTTTAAATGAAATCGAAATTTTTAATAAAGCATCTTTAAGTCCTAATCAGATACCATTACCGTAGATAATTAATCGAAAATGAAGAGAGCATTTAGCACCATTACAGACTTTATTCGTAATTTTTTCGTGACTCAGTCCATGCCTTGGAGCATTTACAAATCAAAAGACGCAAAAAAAAGAGTTTTGATTTGCTTCATTATTGCGCCATTTTATTTAAAAAAAAGATCGATTAAACATGTAAATGTTATAGAAAGTAGAATTATAGCAAGAGAATTTTACAAACTTGGTTTTTCTGTCGATGTTGTTGATTATCGTTGTACTAGAAAAATTAATTATTCAAAATATGATGTTATATTTGGTTTCGGTGTTCCATTTAGTAATTCCTTTGACTTTAAATATCAATTAAAAAGAATTTGTTATTTAAATGGTTCGAGTCCTAATTTTTCTAATGAGAGAGAGGCCATGAGAATTCACGATATATATAATCATTCTGGCAAGTTACTTTCTCCAAGAAGGGAGTCATACTGGCCTTGGATGAACGCTGTAATAAACTCTGATTTGATGATTCTTGCCGGAAATGAGGTCACTAAAAGTACTTACGAAGGACTAAATGAAAATATTAAGACAGTTCCAGTTCCAATGATACCGTCAAAATTGAAATCAAATAATTTTTCAAAACCAGGATTCTTATGGTTTGGAGGAGCAGGGGCAGTGCACAAAGGGCTTGATTTAGTTCTTGATGCGTCTTCTGAAATAGAAAATGATTTTTCATTAGACATTTGTGGCCCATTAGAGAACGAAAAAGACTTTTTTGAACTTTATAAACCAAAGATAGACAAAAAGAATATTATTTTCCATGGAATGGTCGATGTTGAATCTAATAAAATGCAAAAATTAATAGATAAAAATACATTTATTATTCTTCCATCGTGTTCAGAAGGAATGGCGTCCTCAGTTACCACATGTATGCAATTTGGATTAATACCCGTCATTACTAAAGAGTGTGGTATAGATTTAGGTGAACACAGCATATTAATTGAAGATTTATCAATAAATGAAGTGAGGAAAGCCATGAAAAATGCTTTGAGTTTGTCAAAAGATGACTTACAAAGAAAAAAAGAGCAATCTATAGAATTTGTAAATGAAATTAATACGCCAGCTAAATACGAAAAAGAATTTTCTAAAGCTATAAAGTCTATTCTCTAAGATTATAATTCAGAGACTTATATAGTTTATATTTAAGAGGTGTTAGAAAAGGTATTCAAACTTAGGTAGTTTAATTATGAAGGTAATAATATTAGCTGGTGGCCTAGGATCAAGGCTTAGTGAGGAAACAGGCATTCGACCGAAACCGATGGTAGAGATTGGTGGGAAACCAATATTGTGGCATATCATGAAAATCTACAGCCACTATGGATTTAATGAATTTATATTATTGCTTGGTTATAAGTCATATTATATTAAAGAATACTTTTCAAATTATTTTCTCCACCAAAGTAATGTAACAATTGATACATCCAATGGAAATATGGAAATTTTGGAAAATACTTCTGAATCATGGAAAGTTACACTTTTAGATACTGGATTAAGTAACATGACTGGATCGAGAGTAAAGCAAGCAAAAGATTTCATAAAAAATGAACCCTTTATGCTTACTTATGGTGATGGAGTTGGCAATATTAACATTACAAAATTATTAGAATTTCATGCATCTCATGGCAAAGCTATGACTATGACTTCACATCAGCCTAAAGGAAGGTTTGGGGCTTTAAACATTAATAAAGACAATAAAGTTCTTGATTTTAAAGAGAAACCTAAAGGAGATGGGAAATGGGTCAATGCAGGATTTTTCATATGTGAACCAAAAATTTTTGATTACATTGACGATGATCCTCAAACAGTTTTTGAGCAAGAACCTATTATGAACCTAGCAAAAGATGGCCAATTATATACATATAAACATAAAGGTTTTTGGAAGCCACTTGATAGCCTAAAAGATAAAAATGACTTAAATGAACTGTGGTACGAAGACAAAGCAATTTGGAAAGTTTGGGATTAAATTAATAAGTGTTTAGCAATATTTATAAAAATAAAAAAGTTATTGTTACAGGACATACAGGCTTTAAAGGCTCTTGGTTAACAGCAATGTTAATAAAACTAGGCGCTGAAGTTGTTGGAATTTCTAAAGACTTACCAACATCTCCATCAATGTTTGAAGAGTTAGAGCTCAAGAATCAAATAAAGCATTACAATGAAGACATAAGGGACTTATCAAAGATGATTCAAATCATCTCAGACGAAAAACCTAATTTTTTATTTCACTTAGCTGCACAACCTATAGTTTCAATTTCATATGCTGATCCAGTTGAAACAATTTCATCAAATGTCATGGGAACAACAAATATTTTAGAATCTTTAAAAATAACAAATCTTCCTTGTATAGCTGTAATTATTACTAGTGATAAAGCATACGACAATGTAGAACAAGTTTGGGGTTATAAAGAAGATGATAAGTTGGGAGGAAAGGATATTTATAGTGGAAGCAAGGGTGCTGCTGAGCTAATTATAAATTCTTATTTCCATTCTTTTTTTAAATCAAAAGACTGTAATGTTCGACTTGGAATAGGAAGAGCTGGCAATGTTATTGGTGGAGGAGATTGGGCAAAGGATAGAATTGTTGTGGATTGCATGAAAGCTTGGAGCGAAGGTAAGCAAGTTGAAACCAGAGCGCCTGCGGCAACTAGACCATGGCAACATGTTCTAGAACCAATAAGTGGTTATCTATGTCTCGGATTCGAGTTAAGCAGGAACTCTAAACTGCATGGTGAGGCATTTAATTTTGGTCCAAGAGCAGAGCAAAATAGAACAGTTGAGGAATTACTTATAGATTTAAGTAAGTATTGGAATTTTAAAAACCAAAATAATATATACAAAATTACAGGTGATATTCCATTTCATGAAGCTGGACTTCTCAAATTAAATTGCGATAAAGCACTTTTTTTCTTGAATTGGCAAGCAACTCTAACCTATCCTGAGACAATTAAGTTAACCAGCGAATGGTATTATGATTTTTATAAAACTGACAAAAACATCTTGGATGTTACTATGAGTCAAATAGAAGAATACAAAAATTTAGCTAAAGAAAAAGGCTTTAAATGGACGGAGTGATACTAACTCCTTTAAAAAAAATTTATCATCCAAAAGGTGACATATATCATGCAATGAAAAAAAGCGATGAAGGCTACAACGGCTTCGGAGAAGTTTATTTTTCTACCATTCATAAAAACGATATTAAGGGATGGAAAAAGCATTTAAAAATGACGCTAAATATTGTTGTACCCATAGGAAAAATTAAGTTTGTAGTTTATAACTTAGATACTAAAGAATTTTTCTCTGCAGTTATTTCTAGCAATAATTACCAAAGGCTCACAATTAACCCAGGATTATGGGTTGCATTTCAAGGAATGCAAAAAGTAAATATTCTTTTAAACATTGCAAGCACAGAGCATGATCCAAGTGAAGTAAAAAACTTAGCTTTAGATCAAATTAGATATGCATGGTAAACATATCCTAGTAAAATCTGCTGTCATC
>MDSZ01225677.1_pt1 | contig 13625 bp, 9 predicted proteins | sample 811201 | NCBI WGS metagenome assembly MDSZ01 (sample SAMN05326647, study PRJNA326480) | marine metagenome | isolation source: seawater | place: Indian Ocean: North | collected 2010
AAAAGATTAGGAATTAAATTTTTTAAAGGACATAAAAAAAAAAATTTAAAAAATGCTACCATAATTGTTAAATCATCAGCAATCAAAAATAATAACCAAGAGATTAAAGCCGCTAAAATTAAAAGACTGCCTATTCATGAGAGAGTTGAGATGCTATCAAATATAGTTGCTTTGAAAAAAAATATTGTTATCACAGGTTCTCACGGAAAAACTACAACAACATCTTTAGTTGCAAAAATATTATCAGAATCTAAATTAGATCCTACAATCATTAATGGAGGAGTAATAAATTCTATAAAGAATAATGCTAGATTAGGCAAAGGCAATTGGACAGTTTTAGAAGCCGATGAGTCGGATGGTAGTTTTTTGAAATTACCAGTTAATTATTCAATAGTTACTAATATTGATAAAGAACATATAGATTACTACAAGAATTATAAAAATTTAGAAAATAGTTTTGTAAAATTTATTAATAGAACTCCACCAATAGGAAAATGTATTATATGTATAGATGATAAAAAAATTAGAGCTTTACAAAAAAAAATCAATATCAAAAACATTCTTACATATGGTTTCAATAAAAATTCTGACTATCAAATCATAAATCCAGTTTTTAATTTAAATAGCTGTAAATTTGATTTAATAGTAAAAAACTTTTCAGGTAAAAAAATTATCATAAAAAATATAATTTTGAATCTAATCGGAAAATATAATATTTTGAACTCGGTTGCTGCGATTGGCACCTGTTTAAATTTAGGTATCAAAATTGATGTTATTAAAAAAGCTCTTAAAAAATTTACAGGTGTACAAAGACGAATGACGAAGATATTACAAAAAAATAAAAATGAATTTTACGATGACTACGCCCATCATCCTACAGAAATTTCATCAGTTCTTGAAGGAGTTAAAAATGTTTCTAGAGAAAAAAGAATTATTTCAATTTTTCAACCACATAGATTTTCAAGAGTTAGAGCACTAAAAATCGAGTTTTCTAAATCTTTCAAATTTTCTGACCTAGTTCTTTTGTGTCCTGTTTATGCAGCAGGGGAAAAAAGGGATAAAAATTTCAATTTGGTAAAATTTGCAAAATTAATTTTAAAAAACTCAAAAACCCAAGTTATAGTTATTCATAACGAAAACGAACTTAGAAATTATCTTAAGAAAAATTTGATTAGTGATGAGATTGTTATTGGTATGGGTGCAGGCTCAATCTCGAACTGGATGAGAGGATTACATAATTATTTATGAAAACTAAGTCAAATAAAACTTTTGAGAAATTTGGAGAGAAACTTTTATTCAACGAGAATTTGTCAAAATATAGTTGGTTTAATTTAGGCGGGCCTGCAAAAATCTTTTTCAAACCAGATACTGTAAGTCAGTTAAAAGAATTTTTAATAGAAACAAGAAATAAATTTAAAATTACCTGCTTGGGTGCAGGATCAAATACATTGATAAGAGATGGTGGGTTTGATGGTATCGTGATAAAATTAAGTCCTAAATTTTCTTATGCTAATCTTAAAAGTGAAGAAATTATAGAAGTAGGTGCAGCTACTTTAGATAGAACTTTGTCTAATTTTGCTTCAGAAAATTCGATAGGAGGTTTTGAGTTTTTATCTTGTATTCCCGGTTCAATTGGCGGAGCAATAATTATGAATAGTGGTTGCTATGGAGATGAAATTTCAAGTATTTTACATTCCGTAAAAACAATTAACTTTGAGGGATTAGAAAAGGAATTTAAACGTGATGAAATTAAATTATTTTACCGCGGAACAAATTTACCAAAAAATTCAATTATAACTTCTGCAAAATTTAAAGGTATAAAGAAATCTAAAGAGGACATTTTGAATAAGACGAAAAAATATTTAGAAACGAAAAAAAACTCTCAGCCGAGTAAAACAAAGACATGTGGAAGCACTTTTAAAAATCCTGATAATAAAAAAGCATGGGAATTAATTAAAGACTCGGGATGCCAAAATATTTCTTTTGGAGATGCAAGTATATCAGAAAAACATTGTAATTTTTTTATAAATAATGGTGGGGCAAGTTCCCAAGATATAGAAAACTTGATAGAGCATGTTCAAGAAAAAGTTCTGCAAACTCACAATGTAAAGTTAGATTTAGAAATTAAATTGATAGGTGAACCAACAAATAATGTATAAAAAAAGAGTTTTAGTAGTTTTAGGGGGAAATTCTAAAGAGAGATCTATCAGCCTCAAAACTGGAAAAGCTTGTATAAAAGCAATTAAAAAATTAGGGTATAGTGTTAAAACTTTTGATCCAAAATTTAAATCTTTTCTAAAAATTGAAAAAAAAGATACTGATGTAATATTCAATGCACTTCATGGTGAAGAAGGCGAGGATGGTTATGCGCAAAGTTTTTTTGAATTTTTAAAAATTCCATATACTCATTCAGGTGTAATTTCTTCAATGAATTCTATGAATAAAGCTATCTCAAAAAAAATTTTTTTGAAAAATAATATACAAACTCCAAAATATACTGTTTTTAAAAAAAAAAATTTTAGTCAAAAAAACTTAAAAGATATAATTAAGAAAAAAAAACTTAAATTTCCATTAGTTTTAAAACCAATTAATGAGGGATCAAGCATAGGAGTTAAAATATCAAATAACTTAAACGCATTAAAAAAAAATATGAAAAATTTATTTATATATTACGATAACCTAATAATAGAAAATTTTATAGGAGGGCAAGAAATTCAAGTTGCTGTACTTTCTGGTAAATCCTTGGGCGCAATAGAATTAAAACCAAAAAGAAAATTTTACGATTTTAAAGCAAAATATACAAAATCTGCTAAGACAAATCATATTATGCCAGCAAATATCAGCCCTAAGAAATATCAAGAAGTTTCTAAAATAGCAGAAAAAACTCATAGAATATTGAATTGTAAAGGAGTAACTAGATCAGATTTTAAATTTTTAAATGATAAATTTTACTTATTAGAAATAAATACTCAGCCTGGTATGACAGAGTTATCTCTGGTTCCTGAAATAGCTCAATATAAAAACATTTCGTTTGAAAAGCTTATTAACAGCTTAATACAAGACGCAAGTATTAATAGATGAAAAAAATATCAATTTTATTATCCTCTTTAATTTTGTTGATTTTTTTAACTACTTTCAATCCAATAAACTTTAACTATCAATTTAAGTTTTTTGAAATTAAAGAATTTGAAGTTGCCAACATAAGCTATTTAAATGAAAATGAAATTCTTCTCTTCTTAAAACAAAATTTTTATAATTCTAATCTAATAAAATTTAAAAATGATCAAATTGAAATTATAACCAATAAATTTGACATTGTGGACACCATTAAAATTAAAAAGATATATCCAAATAAAATTAAAATTATAATAAAAGAAAAACAACCTATCGCAGTTATAATTAAGGATAGAAGATCATATTATTTAACGGAAAAAAACGAAATAATAAGTTATTTTGACCACCCAGCATTAGAAAGTCTCCCAAATATAATTGGGAGTCACAAAAAATTTAACGACTTATACAAAGCACTTATCGAGAGTAATTTTTCAGTAAAAGAAATTAAATCTTTTTATCATTTTAATGTTGGTAGATGGGACATTGTATTAAAAGACGGAAAGACTATAAAATTACCCCCAGAGAATTTTAAATCAGGTATAAAAAATTTCAACAAATTGAGGGAAAATAAAAGTTTAGATAAATACTCAATTTTTGATTATAGGATCAGAGATCAGCTTATTTTAAACTAAATGAACGAAATAGATAAAAAAAATCTTATTATCGATATTAGTGATAACTATTTTGTAATTGCTGCATGTGAGCTTGATGAAAACTTTGATTTAAAAGTAGTTGAAGAAGAAAAAATTGTTTCGAATGGTATTCAAAATGGAAAGATAATAAATTTAGAAGAAAGTACTGAAACTTTAAAAAAAGGTATAAGTAAAATTGAAGAAAAAATAAATTTTATATTCAGGAAGGCGTATATAGTTTTAAATCAGAGTGATGTTGAATGTATAAATATTTGTGGGTTTAAAAAACTAAATGGCAATCAAATTCTTTCTGAAGATATTTCCTATATTTTAAATGATATCAAGACAAAAATAAACGAAGTTGAATTAAAAAAATCAATATTACATATATTCAATACAGAATTTATTCTAGATAAAAAGATTATTAAAAATCTCCCGATAGGTTTATTTGGAGATTTCTACTCACATCAACTTACTTTTTTTTTAACTGATAAAAATGAAACAAATAATTTTCAAAAGTTGTTAAATAATTGTAATTTAAATTTAGAAAGAATTATTTTTAGTAAATTTACAGATGGAATTAAAATTATTAAAAAAGAAAAAGTCGACACGTTTATTAAAATAAAAATTAATAAAGACAATTCTCAATTAATTTTTTTTAAAAATTCAGCATTCAATTTTTATCAAAATTTTAAATTCGGCTCTGATATTATTTTGCAAGATGTATCTAAAGTTTGTTCACTGAATTCTTTAAATACATCGAAAGTATTTTCCAATATTTGTTTTGATAAAATAAATGATGATAAACATTATCTTGATAAAGATTATTTTCAAAATCAATCATTTAGAAAAATTAGCTTGGAGCATATCAAAAACATAGCCGACGCAAGAATAAAAGAAATAATTGATATTATATTAAATGAAAATAAAAATTTAAAATATATAAAACTAAAAGATATGCCTATTTTGCTATTATTTGAGGATGAAAAAATATTTCTTAATTTGAATCAGATATTCAAACAAAAATTCAGAAATCATAAAAATTTGATAGTTAAAAAACAAGAGGATGATAACACTATTCAAAACATAAAAGTTTCTGCTGAACTAATTAGCAAGGGGTGGGTAAGCGAAGCTATCCCTGTTATACAGAAAAAAAAATCCTTTATTTCAAGGATATTTTCAGTTTTTTTTAAGTAGTTTTGTTATTTATTGAAACATTTTTTGTTTTAATTACATCTCATCTATTGAGTATATAACTGTGATGCTTTCAAATAATCAAAAAACATTAAAAGATAAGATAGTCTTAAAAGGAGTAGGTTTGCACAATGGTATTATAGCAAATCTAGTAATTAAACCAGCTTCAGAAAATTTTGGAATAAACTTTTGCAGAGTCGATATTGATAAAGAAAAACTGATCAAAGCTAGTTTTAAAAATGTTGTTGAACCAATTTTATGTACAAAAATACAAAATGAAAGCGGTATTACTATTTCAACAGTTGAACATTTAATGGCAGCTTTTTTTGGTGAAGGTATTGATAATGCTTTAGTAGAAATTGATGCTTCAGAAATACCTATATTAGATGGGTCCGCTAACGAATTTGTAGAAGCAATTCGAACGGTAGGAGTAAAAGAGCAAGGTGAAAACAGAAAATTCATAAAAGTAAAAAAAAAAGTAGAGGTCAAAGAAGGTGAAAAATATATTTCTATTGAACCAAATGAAAATGATTTGGTTGTTGATTTTGAGATAATTTATCAAAATCCTCTTATTAGAACTAGAAGAAAAGAATTTAAACTAAGCTCAGATGATTTAACAAATATTTATAATTCAAGAACTTTTTGTTTGTATGAAGATATAGATTTCATTAAAAGCCAAGGTTTAGCAAAAGGTGGTTCTCTTGAGAACGCAATAGTTGTTAAAGGATTTGAGATTTTAAATGATGAGGGACTCAGAAATAGGCATGAATTTGTTAATCACAAAATTCTAGACTGTTTGGGAGACTTAATGCTATCAGGTCACAGAATTTTAGGCCATGTGAAAACCTCACAGGGCGGACATGCACTTACTAATAAGTTACTTTTGAAATTTTTTTCTGACTCATCAAATTGGATATTGGAAGAGCGTATTAACTCAAAAAAAAATGATCAAACTCAAGAACTCAATAAAAAATCACTAGCAGCAAATATATAATAAAACAAAATTTTACCTATAATAGTTTATTTGATATGAATTGAAAATGTATCAAAAAATTTTCTTTATATTAATAATTGTTTTTGCATTTACTAATTGTGCAAAAAAAGAGGAAATTTCAGTTAAGCCACCTGATGAAAATGAAGCTATACAAATTTACAAAGAGGCATTGGAGTCAATGAATAAAGGACAATTTTATTTTGCAGCCCAAAAATTTACTGAAGCTGAGAATATAATGCCAGAAGTTGACCAGTCATCTAAAGCTGCTGTAATGGCAGGTTTTTGTTACTATAGTATAAGTTTTTATGACGAAGCTATATCAATTTTTGATAGTTACTTAAGAAAGTATCCAGCAGATAAAAATGTGCCTTATGTAACTTACTTAAAAACGTTATCTTTTTATGAACAAATTTTAGATGAAGAAAAAGATATTCTTCCACTTCTAGAGTCTCAAAATCTTATAAACGATTTTATCAAAAAATATCCTAATACAGACTATAGTCTCGATTTAAAATTTAAACTTGGGTTAATACAAAATCAATTAGCAGCAAAAGAAATTTATGTTGCAAAATATTATATTAAAACTCAAAAGTGGATACCGGCTATTAATAGATTAAAAAATGTAGTTAATAACTATGAAGAAACAATATTTATAGAAGAGGCGCTTCATAGGTTAGTAGAAATATATTATAATTTAGGATTAATTGAAGAGTCAGAAAAAACTGCAAAAATTCTTGGATATAATTATAATTCAGGTGAATGGTATGAAAAATCTTACACTCTACTTAATAAAGATTATGAGAAACAAAAAAAAGATTTAATTAAAAAATCAAAAGATAGCGAAATAGGCCTAGTAAAAAGAACAATAAAAAAAATTTTAAACAAATGAAGAATAAAGATATCTTATTAAATTATAAAAAAGACTTAGATTTATTGAAAAAATATAATCATAATTATTTCAATTTGGACTCTCCCTTAGTGTCTGACAAAGAATACGATATTTTAAAGATTAAATTAATAAGTCTTGAAAGAAAATTTCCATTTCTTAAAAAGGAAGGATCAGTATTAAATAATATCGGCGCACCTGTCACAAAAAAATTTAAAAAAATTGAACACTCTCAACCAATGTTATCTTTATCAAATACTTTTGATAAAGATGGAATGAGTGACTTTATAAGTAAAATTTCAAATTATCTTAATATCAAAAAATCTGAATTTAATTTTTCTTCTGAATTAAAAATAGACGGTATATCGGCCTCACTTACCTATGAAAATGGTTTACTTAAGAAAGGTCTCTCAAGAGGAGATGGTTTCATAGGAGAAGATATCCTAGAAAATTTAAAGACTATTAGCGATATTCCAAAAAAAATATCCAATGATAAAAAAAAAGATCTTCCCGAATTAATAGAGATAAGAGGCGAGGTATACATTGGAAAAAAAGATTTTGATAAGTTAAAAAATAAATTTGCAAATCCTAGAAATGCTGCTGGAGGTTCTTTAAGACAAAAAGATTATAAAGAAACTAAAAAAATTCCATTGAAGTTTTTTGCATATGGTTTGGGTGAAATAAGACCTCTAAATTTTAAAACCCAATCAGAATTTTTGAATAATTTAAAATTTTGGGGTTTTAAAGTTAATCCGCACAATAAAGTTGTAAAAAACTTAAATGATATAGAATTGCAACATAAAAATATTGAGGCAATTAGATCTTCACTTGATTACGATATAGATGGGATAGTTTATAAAATTGATGAGTTTGACTTACAAAAAAGGTTGGGATCTACCTCAAATTCTCCAAGATGGGCTACCGCATATAAGTTCTCTTCCGAGAAAGCAACATCAAAGATTAAAGAAATTGTGATTCAAGTTGGCAGGACCGGGGCAATTACGCCTGTAGCAAAAATTGAGCCAGTCACTGTTGGAGGAGTAGTCGTCTCCAATGCCACGTTGCATAATGAAGATGAAATCAAAAGGAAAGACATTAGAGTCGGGGACTCAATTATAATACAAAGAGCAGGCGACGTTATTCCACAAGTGCTCTCAGTTGATATATCAAAAAGAAATAAAAAATCAAAAAAGTTTGTTTTTCCAAACAAGTGTTTATGTGGAGCAGAAATAAAAAAGGATTTTAATCTACAAACTAAAAAAGAGGATGCTGTGAGAAGGTGTTTAAAAGGATATGACTGTGACTATACTGCGATAGAGAAATTAAAACATATTGTATCTAAAGAAGCATTTAACATTGATGGATTAGGTAAAAAAGTAATAGATCAATTTTGGAAACTCAAAATGATAAAAAGACCATCAGACATATTTGAATTAGATTTTAAAAAGATTGGCAATCTAGATGGTTGGGGAGAATTATCATCAACAAACTTAAAAAATGCTATATTAAAAGCAAAAAATATATCACTTAATAGATTTATTTATTCAATAGGCATAAGACACATTGGACAAGAAAATGCAAAAATACTTGGAGCATATTTTAAATCAATAAAAAATTTTGAAAATCTATATATTAAAAATAAGAGAGATCAAATTTTAAAAAACTTAATTGACTTAGACGGCATAGGAGATACACAGATACAATCATTAGAAAACTTTTTTCGAAACTCAAAAAATGTTGATGTTGTCAGCGCTTTAATAAAAAAATTAAATATAAAAGAATTTAAGCCTGTAAATTCAAAAGGTATTTTGAGTAACAAAAATGTAATGTTTACAGGTGGATTTAAAAAGATAAGTAGGTCAGAAGCAAAAACACGCGCTGAAGATTTAGGCGGCAAGGTTCTAGGATCAATATCAAAAAAATTAAATATTCTTATTGTTGGCGACTCCAAACCGACAAAGAAAAAAATTGATAAAGCGAAAGAATTAAAAATTAAGATTTATTCTGAACAAGATTGGTATAAGCTTTTAAATATTTGAACAAGATTTTTTTAAAAAATTTAACTCACTTTTACTCATATATTTTTTTAACTTTCTATAAACTTTTTTATGATAGTTATTAAACCAGGTTATTTCTTTAGTATTCATTAATTTTTTTTCAATTAAATCTTTTTCAATTGGTGCATAAGTTAAATCTTCAAAAAAGTTTTTATTACCCTTTTTAACGACAGTTATAAGATTTTCAATTCTTATACCAAACTTTCCCTCTTCATAGTATCCAGGTTCATTAGATATGATCATACCTGGAAGTAATTTTTCTTTATTACTTTTAGAAAAGGATTGCGGTCCCTCATGTACGCTTAAAAAATATCCAACTCCATGGCCGGTACCATGCGAATAATCTTTGTCAACTGCTCTTAGAGATTTTCTAGCAATTTTATCAATTTTAGAACCAGTTGTCTCTTTATTTAATTTATAATTTGAAACATTAAGATGACCTTTTAATACTCTTGTAAAAATTTCTTTTACATTTTTTTCATTATTATTTAAAGAAATTGTTCTTGTAACGTCAGTTGTTCCATAATGATACTGACCTCCTGAGTCTACTAAATATAAATTCCCATTTCTAAGTGTTTTATTAGAATTTTTTGTCGCTTTATAATGGACAATTGCACCATTAGATCCAGTACTAGATATAGTAGGAAAACTTAATGATTTAAATTGTTTAAATTTTTTTTTAAATTGTAACAATTTATTTTGCGCGCTGATTTCATTTATTTTCCTTTTTTTATAGTTATTTTTGACCCAATACAAAAACTTTGTTATTGCAGCACCATCGAGTTCATGAATCTTTTTCATATTTTGAAGCTCAGTTTTATTTTTAATCGATTTGAGTTTGTAAATGGGATCTATTGTTTCGTTAATTAAATTATTTTTTTTAATTAAATTATGGAGATATACAGAGCAAGATAAACCATCTATCAAGAATTTCTTTTTCTTTATAGTTAATAAAAATTGATTGATTTTATCAATATTTAATATTCTTATTTTTTTAGCCTGTTTTTTAAATTTTTTTTTTATTTTTTTTAAATCACAAAATAAAAAAATATTATTTTTCTTATCTAAAATGATATTTGCATGAGGGATAGGTGAATAGTCAGAGTCTTCTCCTCTTATATTTAATAACCATGCAACATTTTCAGGTGAAGTTATTAAACATACGTCGATGTGTTGTTTGTACATATGATTTATTATTTTTTTAATTTTATTTGAAGATTTTTCACCGGTTACAGAATTTTTTAAAAAATAAAATAAATTACTTTTAATTCTTAAGTTTTTTTTGAAGTTTCTAAAAATGTTTTGAGATATAGGTACAAAATTGCAACCTAATTCAAATTTCAATTTATTTAAAAAATTATAATTAAATAATTTAGGATTAAAACCTATATTCATTTTCTTAATTTTTAGTGTTTTTTTTAAATTTTTTGCGGGAATTTTTATAATTTCAAAATTATCTCCACTTTGTTTTTTTGCTTGTATAGTGTATCGACCATCTACTAATAAATAACTTTTGTTTTTAAGAACAATCGCTATACCGTAGGATCCTGAAAAATTTGTTGTATACTTTAAAATATCTTTGTGCTCTGGTGTGTATTCACTAAAAAATTCGTCATTTTTTGGAATTATATATCCATCAATTTTTAAAGATTTAAATTGTTTTCTTAATCTATTTATTTTTTCCATTTAATTAATTTTTTTTTTAGCCTATCCCATCCTGGACTTCTGTATTCATCTCCAAATTCTATTGACTGATCTTGATTAAAATCAAAATCTTCTTTATCTTCTCTATTAAAAATTTCGTTTTTTTCAATATTATCCTCTGGTAATTCACTAATAAATCTTGACGGAACCGCATCCATCCAATCACCTTGATAAGCTCTTCTCATTGCGAAAGATAGAAATGCTTCTTTTTTTGCACGAGTTATTCCAACATAAGCCAATCTTCTCTCTTCTTCCAAGGCAAAGTCACCTTTTTCTTGTAATGATTTCTGATGAGGAAAAAGTCCCTCCTCCCAACCAGGTAAAAAAACAACATCAAACTCAAGTCCTTTAGCAGCATGCATAGTCATTAAATTAATTTTTTCCCCTTCCCATTCTTGATCTATTGAGGTTGCCAAAGAAACATGTTCTAAAAAACTCTGAAGATTATCATAATCTTGCATAGCTCTTAACAACTCTTTTAAATTTTCTAGTCTATTTTCGTTTTCAAGGTCTTTTTTATTTTTTAGGTTTGAAGAATAACCTGACTCATCTAAAACTATTTTTAATAAATCAAAATGCTTCATATTAATTGAGTCGTTTCTCCATTTATTGATCATCTTAATAAAATTTGAGATTGTAACTTTAATTTTAGGTTTAAATTGATTTAATTCTAAAAGTTTTATACTAGCATCCTCTAAACAAAGCTTATTGTCATTACCGTAAGAATAAATCTTTTTTAGTGTTGTTTCTCCTATACCTCTTTTAGGTGCACCAAGAGATCTCTCAAAAGCTAAATCATCGTATTTTTGATTTATTATTCTTAAATATGAAATTGCATCCTTAATTTCAGCTCGTTCATAAAACCTTATCCCGCCAAGCACTCTATAGCCAATACCAACTTTCAAAAATCTCTCTTCAAATTCTCTAGTTTGATAAATAGCTCGTACTAAAATACTCACGTTATTCAGAGAGTATTTATCTTTAATTTTATTCTCTATAATATCACTTACTCCTTGAGCTTCATCTCTTCCATTTCCATAACAATTTAATTTAACTAAATCACCACTATTTCCATCTGACCATAATTTTTTTCCGACTCTACTATTGTTATTTGAAATTAAGCTTGACGCAGTTGCAAGAATATTTTTTGTTGACCTATAATTTTGTTCTAATTTGTAAACTTTACAGTTTGAGTAAATTTTATCAAATGTTAGAAAATTTTTAATTTCCGCTCCTCTCCAACTATAAATCGACTGATCATCATCACCTACACAGCAGATATTTTGATTCACATTTACTAAAAGATTTAACCATTTATTTTGAATAAAATTTGTATCTTGATACTCGTCAACTAAAATATACTTAAAATTTTTTTTATATATTTCAGCAATATCTGAATTATTTTCAAGTAATTTCACAGAAAATAAAATTAGATCGCCAAAATCAAAAGCATTAAGATCTTTACATTTTTTTTGATAAATTTTATAAATATTTAATATCTTAACATCTAAACTATTATTTTTTTTTAATTTGATATCTTCAGGTAAAAGTCCCTTATTTTTCCAATTATCTATATATGCTAAAATAAATTGTGGAGAAATTTTTTTCGCATCTATATTTTCTACATCGCATATTTTTCTAACTAACTTTTTTTGGTCATCAGTATCCAAAATTGTAAAATTGCTTTTATATCCAACTGCCTCAGCATGCCTTCTTAATAATTTTACACTTATTGAATGAAAGGTTCCTAACCAAGGTACCGCACCGCTTTTACCTTTAATATAATTTAAAACTCTGTTTTGCATTTCTTTTGCAGCTTTATTTGTAAACGTGACACACAAAATTTGATTTGGCCAAGCCTTTTTTTGACTAATAATATAAGCAAGTTTTGTTGTTAGCACTTTAGTTTTTCCAGATCCTGCACCCGCAACAATTAAATTAGGTCCTTCCGTATCTAGTACTGCTTCTTTTTGTATAGTATTTAAATTTTCTAATAATGTATTAATATTTGTCATCAATATAAAATTACTTTTATACACTAGTTCCAATAATAAAAAAGATGATAATTAACACGTGAAAAAAAAGAGTAATAAAATTTTTAATTTTATTTAGGTTTTGTCATTTTTAATGGATCCATTAAAAAACTATATTCTTTTTCTGTTATTAATTTTGTTTTTAAAACCTCTTCTTTAAGCGTTGTTCCATTTTTATGAGCTGCTTTAGCTATCTTTGCAGCATTATCATATCCAATTTTCGGAGCTAAAGCAGTTATAGTCATTAATGAATTATTTAATTGATCTTTGATTTTATTTTTATTTGCTTTGATGCCTTTAACACAATAGTTTGCAAATGACTTGGAAGAGTCTGACATAATTTCAATTGATTGAAGGATATTATGAATAATTAAAGGTTTAAAAACATTCAATTCAAAGTGCCCATGTGAACCTGCCATTGTTATTCCATTATGATTTCCAATAACTTTTACGCACACCATTGTGACTGCTTCAGATTGTGTTGGATTAACTTTACCTGGCATAATAGATGATCCTGGTTCATTTGATGGCAAAATTAATTCTCCATACCCAGCTCTTGGCCCAGAACCTAAAAATCTTATATCGTTGGCAATTTTCATTAAGCATACTGCTGCTGTATTCATTGTACCTGAAAAATTTACTATCGCATCGTGGGCTGCTAAAGCTGCAAATTTATTTTTTGCAGGTTTAAAAGGTAGTTTTGTGATTTTTGAAATTTCTCTAATTACCTTTTTATCAAAGTTTTTTCTTGTATTTAAACCAGTACCTACTGCAGTACCACCTTGAGCTAAATAATAGATTTCTTTTAAAGCGCTTTCTATTCTTAGAATGCAATCTTTAAGTTGAGAATGGTATCCTGAAAATTCTTGCCCCAAAGTAATTGGAGTAGCATCTTGAAGATGAGTTCTGCCAACTTTAACAATCTTACTAAATTCTTTAATCTTTTTTTTTAATTCTTTTTCTAGAGTTTTAAGAGAAGGTAGAAGCTTTTCCTTTGTCTTTAATGCTATC
>MDSZ01231891.1_pt1 | contig 13623 bp, 12 predicted proteins | sample 811201 | NCBI WGS metagenome assembly MDSZ01 (sample SAMN05326647, study PRJNA326480) | marine metagenome | isolation source: seawater | place: Indian Ocean: North | collected 2010
TGCTAATTTGTGAGCCATAAATAATCCAGATATACCACCTCCAATTATAATATAATCATAAATCCCCATTAATATATATTAGAAAATAACCTAATCTAATTATATATAACGCATGAATTGTTTAATTATAGGTGATATGGGTATGGGAACAATTGAACAAGTAAGCGTAGCCATGTCTATGAAAAAATTATATGATAAATATAATATTAAATTTGTATTAGGATTAGGTGATAATATTTATCCCGATGGAGCCGATACAATAGATGATCCTATATTTCAAAAAAATTTTGAAATGCCTTATTCTATTTTACCTGATGATAAATGGTATATGTGTTTAGGTAATCATGATTATGGTTATAAATTAAAATTAAGAGGTTTCAAAGATAACTCAAAAAGTCAAGTGAAATATACCAAACATTCTAAAAAATGGTATATGCCTAACAAATATTATTCTTTTACAAAGGGTCCAGTAGAATTTTTTTATTTAGATAGCAATCTTGACAGATTATCTAAATCAGATATCAATAAACAATTAAAATATATGAAAAAAAAATTAGATAATTCTAAAAAAAAATTTAAAGTAGTAATAGGACATCATACTTGGAGAAGTATTGCTTATCACGGAAATGCTGAAAAAGATTATGAATTATTCTTAAATGAATTATTTCAGAATACAAAACCTCATCTATATTTATGTGGTCATGATCATTGTAAAAGTTTGATCGTTAAAGATTGTATAACTTTAGGTATTATCGGAACAGGTAGTGAATCTTATACAGATGGGAAAATTAATATGAAAAATATGAATGATTGTCGTTTAGATTATTTTTCACCAAGTTTAGGAGCAGGTATATTACAAATAAAAGAAAATTCATTAAATTTATTATTCTTTAATGAACAAGGCTTTCTTGAATATACTCATGAAATTAAATAATAGGTTCACATTCCCAATCATATCTTTTTAATAATGAATATTCTTTTTTAATTTCTAATATTTCTTCTTTTTTTTCATTTATTAATTCTTTACACAAATGATAACTTTGATATGGTAATACAAATCTTAATTGATTTATTGGTGTATATGTCTCATAATTTGGTTTAATATAAATTCTTTTATTATTTTTTAAAAATAAATCTAAATCATATAATGTAGGAGCAAATTCATAAGGATAATACCATTCTTGTGATATACATTCTTTAAAATAATATTGTGTCGTCCAAACCAATGATTCTATATAATCATAACATAATTTTTGTACTTTTTCATTTAATATATTTACAGGACATATATCATGCGAAAATGTTAATGTAAATGTATTATAACGATTAATCCAATTATCTTTATTTTCAAATATATATTTTTCATCATTCATAAATATAATAGGTTTATGCCTCATTATATCTTCACATGCAAATTTTGGTTTATATTCATTTGTAATAATATCTTTATTTTTTTGAATATTATGATAGATTTGTTTATATTTCTTATGTTGTTTTAATCTTATAGAAAAGATATCTTTTATTCGTTCGTTTTCAGATAAAGATAATAAATAAATAAATTCTTTAAAATGATTCCAATGAATTAAATTTTTAGTTTTTAAATTAATCAAATAAAATTTATTTGAATGATTTATTTGACATTGTTTATAAATATCAGTAATATAATTTAAACCATCATATCGTAATATTAAACTTGGTGAATGTTTTATAAAATCATTTCCTAATAAAAAACAAATAAAAATATAATCATTAATAATAGTTTTTTTGATTAATCCAGGAAAATTATTAGTTATTTGTTTTATTAATTCTGAAATATCTAAATATAAATATTCAGAATCAATTTGTTCAATATTAAATGATGTTCTTTCTCTTAATAAATAAATATTTTTTAATCCTGAAACCATTGATAACATAATTAAATCAGCATCTAATCCGTAAATACAATTTATTTGTTTAGAAAAGATATCTTTTTTAAGTTTTAAATATTGTAATATTTTATGTTCGCCTTCACCTGGTTCGTTAGAATCTGAAATAATTATATTTGATTTCGTAAATTCTTTATGTAAGGCAATATTTAATTGATTCATAAAAATTGTTCCAGGTGTAATCGCATTTGTATCCCATTCTTTATTTTCTAAAACGCTTTTAAGTCTTCTAATTCTTTGCTGTATCATTTTAGCCTTGGGAGCTGGACCATCAATCGCGATATAAATAAATTTTGCCCCAGATAATTTAATTAATTTATATATATTCTCTATTATTAATTGTATCATTATAGTTTCATTTTTATCTTTGCTAATAGCGCAACAAGGATGAATTAAACAATTTAAATCAAAAAATAAATTATCAACCGATAATGATGTTTTAATTATATGATTATAATCAGTAATTAAAGTTTTAAAAAAGACTGGTATTCCCATTTTATAAATATTCAATTTATATCTTTAATTAGATTTTAAAAATTTCTGTAATGATTTAATTGAACGATCACCATTATATATTTTATATGAATCATCAACTAATATAATTGTTGGATAAGTTAGAACATTAAACTTATCAGCGATTATCATATTATCAGGACCATTAATTTTTTTCATAATTATTTTATTTTTAAATTTCTTGACTAATTTACTCCAAGTAGGATTAAATTTACTACACCATAAACAATTATCCATATAAAAATAATAAAGAGTTTTCTTTTTCTTTTTAATAGTTTTCTTTTTCTTTTTTAAATTTCCTCCTTTAGTTTTACTTTTTTCACTTTTACTTTTTTCACTTTTACTTTTCAGAATATAAATATGTTTATATTCTTTTTCAGGTTTTAATAATGATTTAAATTTACCTTTACGAAATTTATTTCTGATTAATTTATTTTGTGTAAATCCTTTCATTGTAAAAAATTTTTTCATATAAGTTTCATCCATATCATTAATAGGTTTTCCTTTAAATTTACCGAAGGGCATTAATCCTTCTTTAAGAAGTAATTCTTCTTCTTTTTCATGAATATCTTTGATTCCAGGATAAGTAATAATCGCATTATTAACTACATAATTACCATAACGATCAAAATGTTTAGTTTTACAAATAGATGTATATTTATCTTTTATTTGTGGTGAAAATTTAGTATAATCTTGAAGTAAATTACAAATATATTTTTGAGACATAGATAATCGTTTATAAATAGATGAATTTAATTTAATATCTTTAAAATGAAGAAATTGATGATCTTTAGAAAGAGGTTTAAATATATCTCTATCAAAAGATACTTTTGATCCGTGTATTTGTGTATTTTCCATAAAAAATGTATGCAAATCTGGGAAATTAACTAATCCCCAGATAATAAGATCATTAAATAATTCATATGATATAGATATATTTTCATAATTTTTATTTTCATCAAACATCGCTACAGCTTGCGGAATTTCTACAGGTAAAAGTAAATCTTCATAATCATCATCAAATAATTTAACATAGGGTTTAGGTTTTTCTGATAATTCAACCGAAGTACCAGCGGGTTGTTTAAACCATGGTTTAGGATTAAACGCAGCCATATGAATACCAAATGAATTACAAGGATCTAATGACCAACTTTGAAAAGCAAATTCAATAAATGTCCATTTACCTGAATATCGTTTAGTTAAATAATTTTGTTCAGGATAACAATATGAATTAGCTATAAATTTACTACCAATAGGATCATCAAAATTAAAATCATAATAACCTTTATGATATTTTTCAGGACCCATCCAACTTTGTAAAGGTGATGTTATTTCTTTAATCATGGAATTATATTCTTTTTTATTAGGTGATATAACTAATAATCCCGCATTGACATCAGCTCCACCTGGTGTATCAACATCGGTAAATATCTTGGGTATTTTTGATCCATGTTTTAAAAAATCACATCTATCCCATGCATAAGAATCCTTATAAGGAAATTTTTTTCTATATTCAACCCATCCGGCAGGACAATCTAACATAAATAATGAATCATAATAATTCATAGGAACTAAATCAGAATCAACAAAACAAACTTTTTCATAAGGAAATAGGTCAGGATTAAAGATATGTAATTTAAAAAATACATGAGTATATGGATGCATTTTAGTATAATTATTACAATTATCAAAAATTTTAGGATCCATCATAATTGTATTTAATTCTTCATCTCCATCATTCGGCATCTGATAAGGAGATATATAAGGGACCCTAATAACTTTATCAAAAACTACAGCTAATTTCATTCTATCTTGTAAATTAATATCAGGTGTCACAAAACAGATTATATCAGCATTAACTGATTGTCTTTTTAAACCAAGCGCTCCAAGAATACATCCATCTAAATAAGCAGCTTTTCCAGTTTTAGGATAAGGAAACATACCAAAAGCATATGCAAATTTATGTTTTCCATTTTTTTTCATAAATTTTTTTTTAGGAATTTTTATATTCATTGATTCATTACAAAATATCATTGAATCGGTAACACTTGTAAATATATAACTTTTATCATCTATATCAGTTGAATTTCTATCTTTAGGAGTCCTAAATGTTTTTACTTCATATTCATTATAATCTGGAGTATCATTTATTTTTCTCATTTTAAGAAGAGGTGGCCTCACAAAATCTAATCCCTTTATATTTTCAGGCATATAAATTATAATAGATAATATTTAAGGATTTAAAGATTATATATATATAATAATGGATTTAAGAGATCTTTTAAATCAAACAAAAATAGAAGAAACCACTAAAGAATTAAATAAAAAAAAACAAACATGTAACATTATACCAGATGATTTACCAGATGATTTGCCAGATGATTTGCCAGATGATTTGCCAGATGATTTGTCAGATGATTTGTCAGATGATTCAATACAAGAAGAATTAAAAAATATAGATAAACGATTTATTAAACCCTGGAATAAATTAGATAGAGGAGTTAAAATGAATCGTATACTCAATTATATAGAAAAAGAAAAACATGAAAAAGAATTAAATGATAATTTAACAAGTGAATTAAAAAAATTATTGTTTAAAGGATGTGAAAATGGATTATTTAATAAAATATCAGATGTTAAATATAATGAAAAAGAAGGAATCATTGAATCATTTAAAAATTTAGAATATAATGAATCAACAAAAAAATATAAATTAAAAACATCGGGATCTAAAAACCGTTCAGTGGGAAAGTCAAGATCTAATATAGATAGATTAACAAAAAAAAAAGTTTAAAAATCAGAATCTATACTAAATTCTTGTATTTCTAATTGATTATTAGGATTTGCTTTATTTGAATATTCACCGACTCTTTTTTCAAAGAAATTTGTTTTTCCTTGAACAGAAATCATTTCCATCCATTCAAATGGATTATGAGTTTTATAGAAAGGTTCTAATTGAAGCATTTGTAATAATCTATCTGCGACATATTCTATATATTGACTCATAAGATTTTTATTCATACCAATTAAAGAACAAGGTAATGATTCAGTAATAAATTCTTTTTCAATAGAAACAGCCTCACATATAATTTGTTTAATTATATCTTCACTGGGTTTATCAGATAACATAGAATACATTAATACTGCAAATTCAGTATGAAGTCCTTCATCGCGACTAATTAATTCATTACTAAATGATAATCCAGGCATTAATCCTCTTTTTTTAAGCCAAAAAATAGAACAAAATGATCCAGAAAAAAATATACCTTCAACAGCAGCAAATGCTATAACTCTTTTTCCAAATGATGAATTTTTATCATTAATCCATTTTAAGGCCCAATCAGCTTTTTTCTTAACAGATGGAACAGTTTCTATAGCATTTAATAAATTATCTTTTTCTAATTTATCTTTGATATAGGTGTCAATTAGTAAAGAATATGTTTCAGAATGAATATTTTCCATAGCTACTTGAAATCCATAAAAAAATTTAGCTTCTAATACTTGAACTTCGTTACAAAATCTTTCAACTAAATTTTCATTAACAATTCCATCAGAAGCAGCAAAAAAAGCTAATACATTATTAATAAAATGTTTTTCTTCATCTTTTAATTTATTATAATCATCCATATCTTTAGATAAATCTATTTCTTCTACTGTCCAAAAACTTGAAACTGCTTTTTTATACATATTCCAGATTAAGTCTTGTTTAATAGGAAAAATAACATATCTTTTTTCTTCATCTGATAATAATACTTCTTTACTTGACATATTAATTTATATAAGTGTTTATATTTTAAATATTATTTTTTCATTTAAAGGAAAAAATAAACAAGAAAAAATATCTAAATATGACTTTTTTAAAAATTCTTTAAATGAAAAATATCAAAAAAAAAATAATCCAGTTAATATATGGTAGTTTGTTTAGTATTTGATATAGATGATACAATATATGTTCATAAATCAAATAATATAAATTATTCAGAAATAGAAATAGATCATGAACTAAAAAAAACAATAGAACGTCTTGAATATCCTAAATTTGTATTGACGAATGCTACTTTTGATCATGCGAATGTGATATTAAATAAATTAGATATTGTGGATGAATTTAAAAAAATATATTCGAGAGATAATATACCTGAAATGAAACCAATACCTTTTTGTTATCGTTCAGTAAAAAGAGATATAACTGTATGTTTATCGGGAGAAAAAAATAGTATTATTTTTTTTGATGATTTATTAAATAATTTAAATTCGGCTAAATCAGAAGGGTGGACGACTATATGGATATCTCCTAATTATAAAAATTTTCATCAATATCCATTTATTGATAGTGCATTTCCAACATTAACCGAAGCATTAAAGAAAATAAAATAAAAATTTGATTTAAAAAAAATTGATAATAATATTAATATATAATGGAATCAACTGACCAAATATCTACAAAAATATCTATATATAATGAAGATTGTCTTATTAAAATGAAAGATATATTAAATGAAAGTATTGATATGATATTATGTGATCTACCTTACGGATGTACTAAAAATAAATGGGATATAATTATTCCTTTTGAACAATTGTGGAATGAATACAAAAGAATTATTAAAAAAAATGGTGCTATCGTATTATTTGGATCACAACCCTTTACAAGTCAATTAATCGTAAGTAATCCAAAAATGTTTCGTTATTGTTTAGTCTGGGAAAAAAATAAATTTAGCGATTTTCTAAATGCCAAACGTAAACCAATGAAAACTAATGAAGATATCTGTTTATTTTATAAAAAACAACCCACTTATAATCCCCAATATACTTACGGCGAACCTTATAAACGATGGAATACTCAAAAAGCAGTAGATAAACAAACTAATTATGGAAGTCATAAACAAAATACAGTTGAAAGCAAAGATGGAAAACGTTTACCTACCACTGTATTAAAATTTAATCGTGTTGAAAGACCAAAACATCCAACACAAAAACCCGTAGATTTATTAGAATGGTTAATTAAAACATATACAAATGAAGGTGAAACAGTATTAGATAATTGTATGGGTGTAGGATCAACTGGTATAGCTTGTAAAAATACATCTCGTAATTTTATAGGAATAGAATTAGATGAAACATATTTTACTATTGCGAATGAATTATTGAGTTCTTAATGAAATCATATATTGGATATCTTTTAAAATAAGATCATCATTTTGAAAATTTTCATATGGATTATCAGTATTATCATGATCAGATTTGAACCACTGATTTTTAGGAAACCGATCATTATGATTTAAATAACAATAATTCATTTTTTTATCAAATATAGTACATAAATCATCTCTACATATTTCAATTCCTTGATTAATTTTTTCATTATATTTATTATATTTAGTAAAACTGCTTAATATAAGTTGAGGACATTCTTTATTTTCTTTGTTAAAACGATGTATAGTTTTCATAAATGATCCAACACATCGTTCTAAAAAGCAACTATCAACATAATGACCTTTATCTTCTTCAAGAGCAACTAATGTACCATTGTAATAAATTGACCAATCAACATCAAAGGCAGCACCATTATTATTTTTATTTACAGTAAATCCTAAATGTTCCCAAATACGTTTTCTATGTTGTTCATATGAATAACCAATAACATCTTTTAATGCTTTGGTTTGTTTTTTTTGATTAATAGTTTCACCTGCTTTTTTTAAAGACTGTTTATAAAATTCAACAGAAACAGCTGACATTAAATAGTAATTATCAATTTATAATTATCAATCAAACAAATTTAAATCAAATTTAAATATATATTAATATATAAAATGGCAAGAGGTGGACGTGGATTTACGCCTGGTGTAGGGACTGGATTTTTAGCAGGAGCTGTATCAAGTGGTCAAGGATCAGGTGGTGCATTATTTGGTAGTTGTTCTGTGGATGATCAATCATTTTTTTGTCGTTTAAGTAGATTTACATCCAGCGTATCTATGATTATTTATTTAGTAGCTATAATAGCTGTAATATTTTACGGAATTAAATATTTAAGAAAAAAATAAAATTTGATTTTAAAAAAATATAAAAATAACTATAAATAAGATGTCTTTAGATTTAATAATAGGATGTATGTATTCAGGTAAAAGTACCGAATTAATAAGACGTGTAAATAGATTAAAAAATATAAATAAATCATATATCATATTTAATTCTAATTTAGATATCCGATATAGTTTAAATGATGTTTGTACACACAATCAAGAAAAAGTTAATTGTAAAATGGTAAATAAATTATTACCTGAATTAAATTTAACCGAATTAAAAGATGTAAATACAATATTTATAGATGAAGCTCAATTCTTTATTGATTTATATGAATTTGTTAAATTAGCAGTAGAAACATTTCATAAAAATGTAGTAGTGATTGGATTAGATGGTGATTCAAATAGATCTAATTTTGGTGAAATACATAAATTAATACCTATTTGTGATAATATTATTAAATTAAAAGCATTATGTTCAATATGTAATGATGGAACTGCTGGAATATTTTCTAAAAAAATGATATCATCTGATAATCAAGTAGATGTCGGTTCAACTGATAAATATATAGCAGTATGTAGAGTTTGTTATTTAAAATAAATTATTATAATATATGTTTTCTTTATTATTATTAATAGGAGTGTGTGTTGGATATTATTATTTAGATATGTATTATCCAAGAGATACTAAAGAAAAAATTTATTTCGGTGGATTTATAGTTATCTGTATAGCTTATATTTATTTATCAAATTTCCATGAAGAATTTATATATAAATTATTATTTCAATTAAAAGAAATACAAGAAAAACCCAGATATGATTTAGATTTTTTTTATAAAGAAAAAGAAAAAGAATATAATAAATATAATAAAATATTATCTTTTAATTAGTAAAAATACAATCATGATAACAGAAAATATAGATAATCCTATACCGATAAATAATATAATTTTTTTACGATTTTGTTCATTAATTTCATTTTGTTTTATTTCTTCATCAGTTTGTTGAGTATCAGCTGATGGTGAACCAGATGATGGTGAACCAGGTGATGGTGAACCAGATGATGGTGAACCAGATGATGGTGAACCAGATGATGGTGAACCAGACGATGGTGAACCAGGTGATATATTTGTTGAAGGTACAGTTGCTTTCATTATTTTGGATAAAATTTCTTTAATTATATTTTTAATTCTTTCATAAATTGATTCAATCCATGGATTAATTTTATCACTTGTTTTATCAAATATAGTAATTATGGAATAAATTATAATAATTATTAAAACAAGAAATCCAAGAGATTTTAAAATATTAATAGGTTTTTTAATTACAGATATTATATATTCAAATACACTTGTAGATACATTTTCATTCCCATTAACAACATCATCAAGTAATCCAGCATTAAAACGATAACCTCGTAAAATTAGATTAACAAACCAATCAAAAAGTTTTAATATATTTTTAATAATTGGATTTATACCGAATTTTAATAATAAATAGAATAAAAAACCATTAACTATTATATATAATGAAACTCTATAAAATGGTTTAATAGCTATATCTAAATCAGGTAAATCTGCGATGCCGTGTGAAAATGCTGTATTATCTATTTTATAACAAGGAGAACCAATCCATTCTAAATGACCATCAGTCGTATTAGATGAATGTGGATCATGTGTACATTGATTATTTGCTGTATCAAAAATACAGGTAGGTTCATTATCACATAAAGTTTGTTTTTCGCTTGTTTTATTATTAATTATATTACATATATCCTTGCCATGACTATTATATTGACAATTCCATTCACCCCCACCACCATACCCTGGATCACAATCAACATTACAACTACTCATAATACTTGCGGAACATTCACTAACATGCATTCCATCTTCATTTCGTATTTCACCACCAGTCCAATCAGTAGGTATATCAGGTAAATCATCAACACGATCACGAAGGCTTCTACATGATCCTAAATTACTATAATCATTTTTAGAAATCCAAGAATTATTGTCTGTTGTACATAAATTTTCAGGTTTAATTAAGACATTGCGTGGTGTTTGTGATGGATTATCTATACGAACACATGAACCTCTACGTGTATTTAATGTATCACTGGGATAAAATTGAAAGCCAATATCATGATTAATAAATGATGTACAAATATCATTTAATGTGGTACCTGTTGGTGTACCAGTTGTATCATCTATTATACATGTTTCAGTTGTAGTAGGTGTCCATAGATAAGAGTTTTTAGTATATTCATTACAAATAGTATCATTTAATCCAGATGAGGGTATTTCACTTGGATTTTTACCATCACACGTAGGAGTGGGACTTGCTGTATATGTGCTTTTCCAAGATTGAATACCTCCTGATATATCACTATCCAATTGAACATATACACCACTATCAGCCGTTTGAGATATCTTACCATTAATTAAATTACATATAGCATCATCACTCAACATCGAACCATCATTTTTAAAACATCCCCAATCAAGATGACTATTGGGAGATATTGAATCTTTATTTTTTTCCCACGAATAATTACCAGATAAAGAAGCTTTTTCACATATTTGTTTCATAGGTATTTTTACATCAGGAGGAGGTGGGCTACCAGAAGATGGACTAACTGATGGATCGATTTGTCTTTTACAAAACTTTCCATATGTAGCTTTATCTTGACCAATATTTTCACATCTTGTTTTATTTACACCTAATCCATTATCTGTAAGAAAACTTGTATCACATGTAATATAATTTTTAAAATTACTATTATCATAAGAAATATTATCAATCGTAGTAGGTGTTGTAGATGGTACATATTCCGTATCAGTACATATATTTTGTTGATCGTTGGATCCCATAATTTTTTCGCAATTATGAGGAGATGCTGAATCTAATAAAGAACATTCATAATCAACATTATTACCATAACAGTTATTATTTGGATTATCGGTGTGAGCCAATGTTTGTGTAAGATGATAAGCACATCCGGGTATATCAATGCCATTAATATTTACAGTTGAACCAGGAGGACATGCCAATGTAGATGGACTACTTTTTGTCATAGTTGAACTGGTACAATATTTCACACCTCCAACTCCACAAAAATCTATAGTATTACTAAATGTGGTATTTTTCAAACTCTGACATTGTGTATCTTGAAATACATCTTTATATTTTTCAACATCTATCAAAGCACAATTTCTATTATAATCATTAGAAGATGATACAGCATCACATGAACCACTTGAACAATTATAACGCGAATTTTGTAAAGTAATTTTATTATCATTTTTAAGAATATTAAATTCAAGTTTATCTAAACTATTAGTACCAGTTGTTTTATGTATAGGACAATTAGGTGAATCAGCATTTGTGGATGATGTTCCACCACCTCTAAATATAACTTTTTTAATATCAGACCAATTAAATAATGAATCTCTGATAGGATTTAATATCCAATTACAATCAGAATCAGATGAACATGAATTTTTATCTAAATGATTTAAACAAGTTTGAAGAGTTGTATCATCATGAGGAGATGTTGAAGGTACACAAATATGGTCACTTATATTTAATTCTATAGGCGTATTTGTATTTGTTGAATTTCCTTTTGGATAATAATTATACATAGATGTACCTAAAGTTGGATTTAATACATTATTTGTTAATATACATTTATTTAAATCATCTACAGTCATATTAGGATCCCATCTATTATTATTTACTAAACAAGCATTTTCAGTATTTAAATTAGTTAAATAATTAGTCATATCTGTGGGAGTTTCATTATAACCTTGTTGTAAATTATCCCAATATGTTTTTTTAACACAAACTGATGCTTCACAAGAATCTTCAGTCCATCCATCAGATGGTTCTGGTAATGCTGGTTTTTTTGTTTGTTTATGGGTACATGTACCATCACGATCACCTCTAATACTATTATTACATATACCTAAATGTGTCTTTGTACTATAACAAAATCCACCTTCACCTTGATCATTACTACCACACCATTGGCAGTCGCTTGTTAGAGTGCATGTATTACATGATTTATGTTTAAAACATGAACAGTCTGAACTGTTAGTAATATTATCTATAATTTGACCATCAAAATCAACACAAGAACCATGAACACTACCTTCTTCAGGACCAGGTAAAACACCATCAATACTTTCAATACGATTAGAATTATCAATTGATTTTTTTGAACAATACATAGATTTACATATAGGTTCGCTATTATTTAAATCAGCTCTTTTTTTAAATGAACATTTACCATTATTTCGATTAAATACACTTTGAACAGAAGAAGACCCAGGAATAGGAGGTATCCATGTACATTTAATATGATTAATATTTCCAACCCATTTACAAGCATTATCAGAATTACATGATGTTTCATCATTATTTGTTTTACAATTATCTATAGTTATCTGATCGGCATTATCTATATTAGGAATACAACTATCATTACTTTCATAAACTTTATCATTATCTTCTGAAATAATATAATCAATAACAGCAGCTTCACAAGCTGTCTCTGGATTGGTCGCACCGAGGACAGCATTATTACATTGTGTTTCATATGAACTATTATCAACATACCAAGCCATTTCACTTTCTTTATCCATATCTTCAGGTCGCATTATTGGAACAACACCACATTTAACATTACCACTCCTTGTATTTGCGGTATTAAATACGTATCCTTCATTACAAACAATTCTATCATGATCTCCTGTATCATTGTCTACTAATATATCGTATTCTCTATCTGAATTATCAATTCCCATAGGATCACAATATTTTTTGACGCAATTAAATGATCCAGATGTCCATGGATTAGTTGGTATAGGATTACCAGATAAATCTAACCATTGATTTGAATTGTTATATTTTAATACACCTTTATCATTATCTTCATTAGTAAAAATTGCATTGGATCCCTCAAATACATATCCTTCAGGACACCTTATTGTCGTTATATTATTACTATCAGTTGAAGAATAATAAGTAGTAGGAGATGTATAATCTTCTAAATTATTTGTAGATGGTGGATTTGTTGGTGGTGCTGGCATTACTTATAATAATCCAATATTTTATTTTAGCTAAATAAATTTTCACCATAATTCTGATTTACAATTAAA
>MDSZ01013945.1_pt1 | contig 13622 bp, 11 predicted proteins | sample 811201 | NCBI WGS metagenome assembly MDSZ01 (sample SAMN05326647, study PRJNA326480) | marine metagenome | isolation source: seawater | place: Indian Ocean: North | collected 2010
GGTAAATCTCCGTGTGCGGGATGCCTCCGGCGCCACTCACACAAACACATAAAACCCCGGCTCCGGCCGGCATCCCGCACATCCTCATACCGCCAGGCGGAGACGCCGTGGCGATAAAGGCGCACGCGCGCCGGTTCATCCAACCGCAGACCCGAAGGACACCGACATGTCGAGAAAACGCCCCTCCCCGCACCGTCGCGCCCGCCGCAGCACCCCGCCGGAAGAGCGGCCGCCCGAAGTCCTGATGAAGATCGTCGAGGGCATCACACCGGGCCGCGCGGCAGAGATATCTTTCGACAGTGCAAAAATGGCCTTGATGGACCAGGAGATGGGCCGGGCCGAACGCTGGCTCGGCCTGTCTCACCGCTTTGTCTTGCTCGGTCAGCGCTTTCACGCCCTCAACAAGGCAGACGACGACGCCCAGTATCTCGCGGAGCTCCGCGCATTCGGCGAGACCAATCTGGAAGAAGCGGCCCGCGAATGCGGGATCGATATCGATGCGGTCCTGCGGCGGGTCGAGGGAGCGGCCAATGCCGGCCTGGACGAAACGCCCGACTGACACGCGTCAGGCCGGGCACACAGCAAAACGCCGCCGCAGGTCAGCCTGCGACGGCGCTTGTACGGTCTGGCGATCCGGCGGGCCTAGCCGAGCCGGCCCATCTCCCTGAGCTTGGCGATCACCTGGTCGGCGGCCTCTTCGGCCGAGATCTGCGAGGTGTCGACCCGGATTTCCGGGTTCTCGGGCGCCTCATAGGGGCTGTCGAAACCGGTGAAATTCTTGATCTCGCCGGCCTGGGCCTTCTTGTAGAGCCCCTTCGGGTCGCGCTGCATGCAGACTTCCAGCGGGGTGTCGATGAAGACTTCGACGAACTCGTCGCCCTCGACCAGTTCGCGCACCATGCGGCGCTCGGACCGGAAGGGTGAGATGAAGGAGCAGGTGACCAGAAGGCCGGCATCGACGAACAGTTTCCCGACCTCACCGATGCGGCGGATATTCTCCACCCGGTCCTCGTCGGTGAAGCCCAGATCGCGGTTCAGCCCGTGACGCACATTATCGCCGTCGAGCGAATAGGTGTGGTGACCGGCCGCCGCCAGCTTGCGCTCGACGATATTGGCGACCGTCGACTTGCCGGCACCGGACAGGCCGGTGAACCACAGGATGGCCGGCTTCTGGCCCTTGATCCGGGCGCGGTCGGACTTGGTCACATCCATCGCGTGATGGTGGATGTTCGAGGCACGGCGCAGGCCGAACTCGATCATCCCCGCACCCACCGTCTGGTTGGTAAAGCGGTCGATCAGGATGAAGGCACCCATGTCCCGGATCTTGTGATAGGGGTCGAAGGCGATCGGACGGGCGGTCGACAGATTGCACTGGCCGATACCGTTCATCTCCAGCTTGCGGCTGGGCTTCTTCTCGTAGGTGTTGATGTCGACGCGGTATTTCAGCGACGAGACCGTCGCCGGCGTCGTCGCCGTGCCGATCTTCAGAAGGTAGGAGCGTCCCGGCAGCAGGTCGTCGCCGGACATCCACAGCACTTCGGCTGCAAACTGGTCGGTCACCTCCGGGCGGGCCTCCGCCGCCGCGATGACATCGCCGCGGGAAATATCGATCTCTCGGTCGAGCACGAGCGTCACCGCCTCGCCGGCCACGGCCCTCTCCAGATCGCCATCGGCCGTGACGATACGCTCGACCGTCGCCGTCAGGCCGGACTGGGCAATGACAATGGCGTCGCCGGGCTGCACCATGCCGGAAACGACGGTGCCGGAATAGCCCCGGAAATTCAGATCGGGCCGGTTCACCCACTGCACCGGCATACGGAAAGGCTCGTTCTGCACATCGCTGTCGACGTCCAGCGTCTCGAGATGTTCCAGCAGGGTCGGCCCCTGATGCCAGGACATGCTCTCGGAGCGATGGGTGACATTGTCGCCATAGCGCGCCGACATCGGGATCGGCGTGATGGTCTCAAAGCCCAGATCGTCCGCGCTCTTGAGATAGTCGGCGACAATCTCGTGGAAGCGGCCGCGGGCATGGTCGACCAGGTCCATCTTGTTCACCGCCAGCACGATATGGCGGATCCCCATCATGCGGGCGATATAGGTGTGGCGCAGCGTCTGCACGAGCACGCCCTTGCGCGCATCGATCATCATCACGGCGACATCGGCGGTCGAGGCGCCGGTCGCCATGTTGCGCGTGTACTGCTCGTGGCCCGGCGTGTCGGCGACGACGAATTTGCGCTTTTCGGTCGCGAAGAAGCGGTAGGCGACATCGATCGTGATGCCCTGTTCGCGCTCGGCCTCGAGCCCGTCGAGCAGGAGCGCGAAATCGATCTCGTCACCGGCGGTGCCGTGCTTGCGGCTGTCCTTTTCAAGGACGTTGATCTGGTCCTCGAACAGCAGCTTGCTGTCATAGAGGAGGCGGCCGATCAGGGTCGACTTGCCGTCGTCCACAGAGCCGCAGGTCAAGAAGCGCAGCACGCCGCGCTGGCCGGATTGGGTAAGACGCGCGATCACGTCGGCGCGCGAAGTCTGGACGGTCATCAGAAATATCCCTCGCGCTTCTTCTTCTCCATCGAGCCGGCCTCGTCATGATCGATCAGGCGGCCGGAGCGTTCCGAAGTGCGTGCTGTCAGCATTTCCAGCACGATCTCTTCAAGGGTCGTGGCGTTCGACATGATCGCGCCGGTCAGCGGATAGCAGCCCAGCGTGCGGAAGCGGACCATCTTGAGCTCGGGCTTTTCGCCTTCCTTCAGCGGCAAGCGCTCATCGTCGACCATGATGGTCTGGCCGTCGCGCTCGACCACCGGACGCTCGGCCGCGTAGTAGAGCGGCACGATCGGGATGTCCTCTTCCAGGATGTATTGCCAGATATCCAGCTCGGTCCAGTTGGACAGCGGGAAGACGCGGATCGACTCGCCCTGGCGGATCTTGGTGTTGTAATTGCGCCAGAGTTCCGGGCGCTGGTTCTTCGGATCCCAGCCGTGATTGCCGTCGCGGAAGGAGAAAATGCGCTCCTTGGCGCGGGATTTTTCCTCGTCGCGCCGGGCACCGCCGAAGGCCGCATCGTATTTGTGGCGGTTCATCGCATTGCGCAGCGCCTCGGTCTTCATCACCTGGGTGTGGACCTGGGAGCCGTGATCGAACGGGTTGATGCCGCGGGCCCGGCCGTCCTCATTGATCTCGACCCGGATCTCCAGCCCCAGCTCCTTGGCGATGGCATCGCGGAAGGCAATCATCTCGCGGAACTTGAAGGTGGAATCCACGTGCTGCAGCGGAAAGGGCGGGCGCGAGGGATAGAAGGCCTTCAGCGCCAGATGCAGCATCACCGCGCTGTCCTTGCCGATCGAATACAGCATGACGGGATTGGCAAACTCGGCCGCCACTTCCCGCATGATGTGGATCGATTCCGCCTCCAGCGCCTTGAGATGCGCGGACAGCGGACGCTCGCGCGTCTTCGCCGACTTGAAGCGGTCGGCATACGCCCGGACCGTGGCCGTGATATCGCTCATGTCACCCTCAACCTTCGCGGATGGCACGTCGATATTCCGGCCAGCCTCGCGTCAGGCCGATGTAGGACAGCTCAGCGCGGATTGCCACCCGCAGAAGGGCTTTTCGGCTGCACCGCGTACGGTGTCAGCAGCCGCGCCGGGTCCGCCTCAGCCGCGGAAACCGGTCACCGCCGCCACGACACGGTCGATATCGCCCCCGGGCATGTCCGGATGCATCGGCAGGGAGACGACCCGGCCGGCCGCCGCCTCGGTCACCGGCAGACCGCCCGGCGCGACCGGATAGGACGCATACGGCGCATGCAGGTGCAGCGGGATCGGATAGTAGATCGCCGTCGGCACGCCCTGTTCGGCCAGGTGCGCCCGGAAGCCGTCGCGGTCGTCGACCTCGATCGTGTACTGCGCCCAGGTCGACTGGGCGCCGTCGATGACTTTCGGTGTCTTCACGGCATTGCCGAGCCGGCTGTTATAGGCGTCCGCCACGCGCTGGCGCATCTGGATCTCCTCGGCGAAGACCTCCAGCTTGGCCAGCAGGATCGCCGCCTGGATCGTGTCGAGACGCGAATTGATCCCGATACGGGCATATTCATAGCGCGATGCGCCCTCGCCATGGACGCGGACCGATTTCATCGTATCGAACAGGGCGTCGTCCTTGCACAGCACCGCGCCGGCATCGCCATAAGCGCCCAGCGGCTTGGCCGGGTAGAAGGACACGGTCAAAGCGTCGGCCCAGTTCAGCGAGGCCTTGCCGCCCAGCGTCGAGCCATAGGCCTGGGCACAGTCGGAAACCAGCTTCAGACCGTGCTCGCGAGCGATGGGCTCGAGCGCCGGATAGTCGGCCGGCTGGCCGAACAGGTCGACGGCGATCACCGCTTTCGGCGTCAGCTCGCCCTTTGCCTTCACATCGGCAATGGCCGCCGCCAGGCTTTCCGGCGACATGTTGTAGGTGTCCGGATCGATATCGACAAAGACCGGCGAAGCGCCGGCGAGCACCACGACTTCCGCCGAGGCGGCAAAGGTGAAGGACGGCACGAAAACCGCATCGCCGCGGCCGATACCCCAGGCCATCAGCGGGATCAGGATCGCGTCGGTGCCATTGGCGCAGCTCAGCGCGCGGCCCATACCGGCGAACTCCGCCAGCTTCGTTTCCAGCTCCCCGACTTCCGGCCCCAGGATGTAGCGCCCCTCGTCGAGCACTTTCATCACCGCCGCATCCATGCGGTCCTTGATGCGCGCCCGCTGGGCCTGAAGGTCGATGAAGGGGATCATGTCGGTCATGAGGGAACACCTTTCGGCGCCGCGCCGGCGGGCCTTGTCGCTGCGGTATACCGGTGCGCTATAAAGGCGCCCCCCTGCCCCGCAAAGTCACGAAACATTTCGCTATTCTACGGTCAGACTCCACCGGATCGCCTGGCTGCACAACAGGCTTCGAACCGGCTTCGCCAGCGATATGCTGCGGGCGCGTTTTGGAACGCCCGGGGTTTCAAGCTAAACAGGTCCCATGGCGTCAATCGGTTTGGCCAACCCCCTGTCTGTCACGAGGAAATTGAAGCTGTGGCCACGCGCTCAAGCCCCTCATTCGCCGTCGCGATTCCGATCGGTGCGTGGCACCCGTTCATCCCCGCAGCATTCGACAGCCTGGCCTGTCAGGATGTCGCGCTGGACATCGCCCTGCTCGACGCCTCCGGCGACGACCGGGTTGCAGCGGCGGCCGATGCCAGCGGTCTGCAGTTCACCTACCGCCGCCATGGCGCCGACGCCGGACAGTCAGCCGCCATCGGCGAGGGCTGGCAAAACACCGGTGGCGACATCGCCTTCTGGCTGAACGGCGATGACCGGCTGAAACCGGGCGCGCTTGAGACCGTTCGATCCATTCTCGAACAACACACCGATGCCGATATTGTCTATGGACACTCGGATTTCATCGATTCCAGCGGCAAGCTGATCGGGGTGCATGACCAGGTGGCAGAGATGTCAGACCTGCTCTACCGGTCGAACATCGTCTCCCAGCCCTCCTGTTTCGTGCGACGGGCAGCCCTTGATGCCGTGGGTGGTATAAACCGGGATCTGCAATACGTCATGGACTGGGATCTCTGGGTCCGGCTCAGGCTGAATGGCGCCCGTTTCCTGCACACGCATCACACGCTCTCCGCGGTCTATATCGGCGATGACACCAAGACCGGCGAGATTCCGGCGCGGCGGCTGAAAGAAGTCTACGATCTGGTCCGGCGAACCTCCGGACACTGGTCCGCATTCAAGTCCACGGCATCCCTTGCCGCTCATACCCTCGACAATCGCTGGCGGCGCGCACGATGACGAATACACGTCCCACCATAAGCCTGGTCACGCCGAACTATAACGGCGAACAGTTTCTCGAAACGACCCTCAGATCCGTCCTCGACCAGTCATACGAGGCGCTCGACTATGTCCTGGTCGACGGCGCCAGCACGGACGGGTCGGCCGCGATACTCAAGCGCCATGAAGACCAGGTGTCCTCGGTCATCATTGAACCGGATAACGGGCACGCCGACGCGATCAACAAGGGTTTCGCCGCGACGCAGGGCGAGATCATGGGCTGGATCAATTCCGACGACGTCCTTTTGCCCGGATGCCTGTCCATCGTGTCGCAGGTCTTCGAGCGCTACCCTGAAATCGAATGGATCACCGGCTTGCCCTCGACGTGCGACAGCGGTGGCCGGATGAACTATGTCGGACCGCTCAAGCCTTGGTCACGCCTGCGATTTCTCGCAGGCGATCACCTCTGGATACAACAGGAATCGACGTTCTGGCGGCGAAGCCTTTGGGACCGGGCGGGCGGAGCGCTGGACACTCAGTTCGATGTTGCCAACGACTTTGACCTCTGGGCGCGCTTCTTCCGCCATGCCGACCTGTATTCCGTCGATTCAATGCTGGGCTGCTTCCGCATCCGGGACGGGCAGAGATCGGTCGAAAGTCACGCGCTCTACATGCGGGAAGTCGACCGCATATTGAAGCGCGAGCTTTCATTGGTGGACCCGGAATTCAGGTCACGCCACGGTAGCCTGTTACCGGAGTCTCCGCGTCACCTGTCCCCGGCCGAGCGCACCGCGCTCATGCCGCAGCTGAGCGTCTGCGACCCTCCGCCGGTGACACGTCACGCCCTTCGCTCGGGATCGCCGCTGCTGCCCGACATCACGGTTGATCTTCCGAAACCTGCGCAGGCGCCCGCCTCGTCCTCGTCAGCAGGCTGGACCGGTGTGGCGTTCCGGAACCGGCACTTCATCGCCGGCGCACTCATCGTGCTGCTCCTGGGCGCGGCGGTCGCGGCCTTGTTGCCTGCGGCAGCCGTATGGGTGGCGCTCGCGCTCGGTATGGGCTTCCTGGCAAGCCTGACCGCAGCCATTGCGATCAAGACCCGGCGCATAGTCCGGACGCTCCTGGTCGCCGTTGAGGAGAGCCGCTCCTCCGGCGCACGGGAAGCCTATGCCCGCCACATGATCGAGCTTGAACTGGACCGGCTGAACCGGAGGCCCGGCTCCGACGATCGCTAGCGGGCCACAGCGACAAAGCCGCATGGCCAGCTTCGGAACCGGAGCGAACGGACCGGACACCCACACGGGCTGCCCGGCCTCAAGACACCTGATCCCGGGTTTTATCCCGAGATAAAGCGCGGGTTTTCAGCGACCAGAACACCATCGCCCAGCTGGATTTCCCCGTAAGGGGTATCGCAAAGCTGGCCCCGTTCATAGTTCATTCGGATGCGCCAGCCCGCATCCTCGAACAGCCTCACCATTCCATGGTGCTTTTCGGACGAGATGTGCGTCCCGACGAGGATCGCTTTGACGTTCGCGTTCAGCAATTCCATGGACGGTGGGATGACATCGTATTCCACACCCTGGATATCGACGTGCATGAAGTCCACGGGACCGGACAAGAGGTCGAGAATTTCCCTGATCGTGTAGGCGCGGACCGTCACGTATCGCGGAGCACTGGCAACATTGCGCGTCGACGCGCCATAGTCCTCGTCGGGATTGTCAATCTCCGGAAACGATATCTCGCCGGGACTTGCGCTTACCGCTCCACGAATGAGGTGCACGCCGTCACCTGCAAGAGCATTGTTGGCAAAATGCTCCTTCATCCACTTCCAATGCGTCAAGTCGGCCTCGATCGCAGCCGCTTCAACCTCCTTGATCGCACTATTCTGCCTGCAAGCGGCCAGCGCCGCCGACGTCCAGGTGCCCCAGCCCGCGCCGAGTTCCACGATACGATAGCTGCCCCGGGCGCGAGCGACGCTCTCCAGCACCACAACCCAGTCAAGGTAGTGTTCATTGAGGACAGGAAGGTTCGGCGTGTAGCTCGCGCCGGCCGGCGGTGCGAATTTCGCCCACCCCTTCTTGAAGCGCACTTTCGTGCCGACACCCAGAAAATCGTAGATAGACTCTCCGTCAGCCTCGATCTTCATGGCGCTGTATTCGGAAAACACCGGATCGTGTTTCAGCATGTTTGAAATTCCCATAAGCTTCTAGAGACTTGCCGGGACGCCAACGGACTAGCCGACCTGCATCAGTTTCAGCACGTCCGGAACGAAATTCGCCTTGCCATACCGCGCGGCCAGAATCTTCAAGGCTGACCTGCGACGGGACAACGTCTCCGGGTCGTCTGCAATGGCCGAAAGGCGGTCGGGAAGCGCGCGAATGCTTTCGCGGTCTTCAGGACATTGCAGAACAGCCTGCTCCCAGATCGCTGGCGAACCCGGCGCCTTGTAAGTATCAGCGAGAACAACAGGTATGGCACCACTGGCAATTGCCTCCCAGAGCCGTATCGAATTGGGTCCGGTACCGGACGGGCAGAGCGCAAACTGCGTCTGCCGCATCACGCTCTTGAATTCGTCGGAGGCGGCACTGTCGACAAGCCCGACATGGCTCTTGGCCCGCCCTAGAACCTGGTTGTCGTAGACGATCCTGTTGTAGTGCCAAGTATCGCGATCGCGAACCAATCCGCGCGGATGCCCGCCCAGCTCCTCGATCAAATAGGTCCGGGATTGCGTGAGATAGATCGGAGTCGCCTTGGCGCCCACGAAGGAGAACAGCAATTCGCGCTCGGCTATCGGTATCTCTTCGCCCTCATGAACCTGCACGGGATAGAGCGGGAAGGGATGGATCTCGATTTTCCGATCTGAACCGAACCGAAGCCGGTCATGGGTTGCGTGCGACCAGAATACGTCCGTCACGCCGGCTTCTTCGAACAGCTCGGGAAACTTGAGCATGTGGATGTGCTGGCAGACGGTGACGATGCGACGGTGACCGACAAGCTCGGCCGCGACTTGCTCGAGACCTTCCCGGAGCGCGGCGAGCCTGTCCGTATCCTTCTTGTTATGATTGCTGACATCTATCAGCGTGGCCCAGGGAAAGCCGAGATACGCGACCTCTCCCCCGCGCATCGCAAGCAATCTGACCTGATCGAAGGCATGCTGCTCGGTAATGGCCGGGTGCTGCCAATGCGCGTCGAAGGCCGCGACGTTCCGATCGACATAAGTCTCGCCGCGGCGCGATGCCGGGGACGGCTCGCTTTCAACAGATAGGAAAGCGGACTTCGACAATGCGGCAAGCGGATCCTCGGCAGATACGGGTTCGGGCCTGCGAACAACCGGCAAGCTGGTGCCGCGCTCACCTGCCCAGCGTTCGAGCGACTTGTTGATCTTGACGGCGTCAAACTGGTCGGCCTTGACCGGCCAGACCTCAATATCGAGCTTTGCGGGATCCAGCAGTCCATCGCTCGCATGCACCATGGCCGCGCCGCCGACAATGCGCATGTCACCCTTCTTGTCATAGGTCCGCAGTCCGGTTTCATGAACGTGAATACTGCGAACGACATGGCAAGGATTGTATATCGCATGCCCGTAGACCGCGAAGGTATAGGCGACCTTGTTATCGCAGCGCGGGACACCGAGGGGGAAGTTCAGACACCGGTCGCGATCCGGGTTCGACGCATGCGACGGGCGATATGCCCACGTATCCTGCGACCAGTGGGGGTTGGCGTGAAGGCTCGTCTGATCACCGGCGAGCTCATATCGGCTGAGTGCAACAAACGCGGTCGGATCGGCTTCGAAGAGCTCCTCCAGGCGCGTCACCGTATCGTCGAAGTAGATGTCTGCGTTTGCCAGAACGGAAATGTGATCCGGACAGCAAGCCTCGGTCAGGCGCGTCCAGTCCTGGTAGGTCGGACGCCGGTCCATGCGGATGACCGTGACCCGCCCGTCGCTCGTGTCCACCTCAACATCGTCATCGACCATGAGGTAGATGTGAGAAAGCCGGCCATTCTCCCGATTCTTCTCGAGACACAGCTCCAGCTCCCGCCGTCGCTCGTCTTGAGCCGGACGGAAATACGGCATGAAGAGACTAATCGACAAAACCATCACCCCTTAGCATTTCACCCAACATCGTCTGCCGCCATCGCCCCCAAACCGCAGACAATCAGTCCAGCGAAGCGTCATATCCCATTCTGTCGCACAACTCCCGATAAGCAAGGCTCGCCCGCGCCTCTTCAGAGAGTTCGGCGGTGTACTCGCGGCGCGGCCTCGGCGAAATCCTGTCCCCCCGCCGCCCGCTGTCACCGGAGAGTTTCATGATGGAAATGAGCGCTTTCCAGTCCGGATTGTAGGGGAGGTCCAGATGACGGCATATCTCGCGCATGGTTTCGTCGGGATCCGAGACGAACCGTTCATACCGGATGGTCGGAACCCCGTCATATTCGTCCAGGAATGCTGCGTAGCGCCGTGCGTATTCGTCGAGCGAGAATGGCGAGAAATGACGCCAGTTGTTGCGATCCAGAGCCAGAAATGAATCGACCGGATGCCTCACCGTCACAATCGAGTGCACCGGAACAACGCCGCGCAACATGCCGCCAAGGCTGGGCCGCGCCTTCCAGTCCACGTCCGTGCAAAACTGGGAATGAGCATGATCGCGAAGAACAAGATTGCGGCCGACCTTGTGCAGGGCACGGCTCAGCACGTCGAGCGACGCCAGGAACATGTCGATCGCCGTGTCGTCACTGATTGGGTTCAACGCAGCGCGCGCAAGCAGGACCGGATCGGTTGGCGCAAAGCGCGATCTCTGGGTCTTCAACTGGATTGTGCTGAGCGGATCCACTTCGCTCAGCAGCATCGTATTGGGTTGAGACTGCAGTCCTCGGGATATCAGGGTCCCGCCAGTGCACGCGAAATGGTGTATCGTGCGGACGACCGGCCCGGCTCCCGACGGCCGCTGCTCCAGCCGCCTGGCAAGCGCCGAAAGGTCCTGTCGCGAAAGGCGTGAAATCGCCTCTGCCGGCAGTTCACTGCCCCAGGAAGCATCCTTTCCCGAAAGGGTTGATCCGGAATGTCGTGTCAGCGCTGTCATGAGGGCTGGGCCCGGCTTTTCCTGCTGCGCCGGGCCGGCTTGCTGCCCGCACTCTTCGACGATGCGCGGGCCGGTCCCTCCAGCTGCTCGTCACTTTCGGCGCCGGAAACCGCCATCGCCTGTGCGACATTCTCTGCGAGCTCGTCCAGAAACACTTCCAGTTCGCGCTTTTCACCGGAAAGAGCCGCGTACCGGTCCTGGAGGTCGGCGAGATCGGCCTGGGCAATCCGCTGGATTCGCAAGGACAGGCGATTGTCTTCGCGCAGTTCTTCCAGTTCTGTCCCGAGCCTCTGCAATGACTGGGCCTGCTCATCCGCCCTTTCAGTTGCCGCCGACAAGCTGCTTTTCAGCCGGTCGCGCTCTGCTCGCATTGCCTCGAACGCCTGCAGATTGGCTTCTGAATCCTTGAGCGCACGGGCCCGCGCCTCCTTGAGATCATCCCGCTCCTCGCGGAGCCTTGCCAGTTCCTCGCGCGTCGAAGCCAGGTCTGTTTCGGCACTCCCGCGCGCCTTCTCCAGCGCATCGCGCTCCTCACGAAGCTGCACCAGTTCATCTCGCGCAGACGCCAGATCCGCCTCGGCCATTCCGCGCGCCTTCTCCAGCGCATCGCGCTCCTCACGAAGCTGCACCAGCTCATCTCGTGCAGACGCCAGATCCGCCTCGGCCATTCCGCGCGCCGTCTCCAGCGAATCACGCTCCTCGCGAAGCCGCTCGAGGGACGCCTGGCGCACTTCGGCATCTTTCAGCCAGCTCGCTTCGAGCGCCTCTCTCTCCTGGCGCACAGCATCCAGTGCTCCACGGCTCGCCTCAAGATCAGCCGAGACCTGTGACAATGACCGTTGCAGCGCGTCGCATCTCTCCGACAGCTCATCCCGCTCGGACAGAACAGCTTCGTATGCCTTCAGGCTTCCCTGAGCCTCATCAGACGCAATGGCGTATGAATGGCGCGCCTCCTCCAGCGCGACTTCAAGAGACGCGACCTGCTTTTCCCGACGCGCGATCCTGGCCTGCCAGTCAGGATGCAGCCGCGCGTAGCGGACATCGGGATCGCTCGGATTCTCCTCCCAGGACACCGTGTATTCCGCGCCCGCTGTCCAGGCTTCCAATGCGCGCCGGTCCGCCCCGCCTTCGTGAAGCGGCTCTTCGGCCACACGAACGATGACATGGGCGAACGTCCCGAGGAGGCCCGCCTGGTGAAGATCATCCAGAACAAGCAGGACTTCCGACGGAGCGTCGACAATCAGCCCGCGCGGACCGTCGCCCACGTCTTCCAGACCGGCCTGAAACAGGTTTCGCGGCCTCACCGTCTTTACGGTGCATGTCTCCAGCGCCCGCACCCCCGGGAAGAGTGCCGTGGCTCCGGTCACCACCCGCAGGCTGTTCACGTCGGCGAAACTGGTTCTGTTGAACGTTGCTTCGCCGTCCTCATCGGCAACGGCCGCCTCGACGAGGACTCCGGCGCCAGTTTGCTGCAACCATGCCCGCGCTGCTTGCGCCCGGTCGGGGTCGGGCTCGACCAGCATCAGTTTGTCCGCAATCTGCTCGTCGCCCAGATACGCGCTCTCGCCACACCCGACACGGACGAGCAGGCTGAGACGTTCGCCGTCGAAACCAAAACCGCTCTGCATCAGTCGCGAACCTTCTTGGGGGCCTGATTTCCGCGCAACCGCCGGATCGGAGCCGTCAACCGCCACGAAGTCGAGTTACGGGTCTGCTCCAGTGCAGTCCGCAGTTCATCAGCATCCTTGCTTACCCAGGCGTACTGCTGCTCCAGCGCTGCAAGCTGGTCACGCAACACACGGCTCTCCTTCCGCGCGTTCAGCAGTTCCCGTTCGAGACGCCTTTGCTCCAACCCGCCCTGCTTTTGGCTGGCCAGCTGATGATACCATTCCAACTCGCCCTGGCAGGTCAGGAGGGCGTCCTGGAGCTCGCTGTTGAGCGCGCGCTGGGCATCCAGGGCCGAAACGGGGCCTTCCTCGATGCCCGCAGGCATGCGGTTGTCAGAACCACGGCTTCGCAAAAGCTGATTGGCCGCTTCGACAGCGACCAGGGCTTCCTGCGCTCGCAGCTCCGCGCTCGGCTCGGCATGGGCCATGCAGGCTTCCAGCTCGCGATCCAGCCGATCGAGACGGGAGGATGCCTTCACGGCCGCCGCCGCCACAGACCGCAAAAGGAGCTGGTCGACAGCGACTTCGACATACGCCGCACGGTCAACGCCCAGTGCCGGCTGCGTACGATCCGAAAAATACGCTTCGATCACGGCGACGAGCTTTTCCGACGCGATGCCACTCGCCTCCACCGGCAGTATCAGTACTTGCCGCCGGGCTCTGCGGAAAACATCCAGAACCCTGGAAACAATCCCCTCAACCTCTGATTTCGCATCGGCAAGCTGCTGTCCGTCGGCAAGACAGGCCGCCAGCAAGTGCGCCGCAGGCGCAGCCCACATCACCAGCCGGGCACCAGGATCTTTTCCCAACCGGTCGAGGATATCCGTATGATCGAATGCGCACGCCTGTCCGATCGGCGCGAGATTGGCCCCTGTTCCGAGGGATAGTTCGGGACGCACTATCGTATACAGCAAACTCACACCCTCAATCCTCGTCCTTTTTTCTCCGGATAACTCACCAGAGTTCGGGCAACAAGACTAGCTGTGAGTTCTCATAAGGTTGTTCACCCGGGCTGAAGCCTTGAAGGTGGTGGTTGCGACACTGCCATCAGCAAGGAGAGCCCGGATGAACGCCCA
>MDSZ01034309.1_pt1 | contig 13622 bp, 6 predicted proteins | sample 811201 | NCBI WGS metagenome assembly MDSZ01 (sample SAMN05326647, study PRJNA326480) | marine metagenome | isolation source: seawater | place: Indian Ocean: North | collected 2010
AAAAAAGCGACCACCGCCCTCCTCAAAGCACCACCACCACCACCAGCGATGGCGGCGCTTGTTGGTGTTAAAGTTGTTGTTCTTCCTCCAAAGCGCATTTTCTTCTCGTCGTCAAAGAAGCTAGTAAGAAGCAAATAAGAGTATTAGGGGAGTCATGTGCACACAATCGAATTTGGAATTTATATCGACCTTTTTCGCCCTTCAAAAAAAGTATACAATTTAAAAAATGAGTCCATTTAATTTAGTAATTTAAAGCCACAAAAAACACATCATCGCGCGCTTTGCGTAGTACGTATTATAAAAGCTCTCTTTTTTCAAAAAAAGAGGGCGAGATGATGATGATGATGATGATGATGCTCATCGATGAGTGATGGATGGTACCATCGTGGCGTCACACCGTTCGGTCGGCTTCTCGCGCTCTTCGTCGTCGTCGTCGTGCTTTTTTCCAGCAGCTGCGATGATGATGCGCATTATTTTAATTGGGGATATTCTTCTTCGTCGTCGTCGTCATCAAAGTCGTTTTTGATACCACCCGTTTCCGCGCGCTCTTTTGCGATGATGACGTCGCCGTCGTCGTCGTCGTCGGACGCGGACGCGGACGCGGACGCGGCGGCGGTGATGCATCGGAGCTACTACGATGGGAGCAGAGAAAAGGAGAAGGAAGACGAATCCCCGATGACGACGAAAGGAGACGAGGAGAAAATCAGACGTTTGGACGAACGCAGGAGGACCGTGTACGAGCGGATTACGCGTCGAGGAGAAGAAAAAGAAGCACAAATGGAGGAGTGGCGCGGAGCAGAAACGGAAACGTTGAAGAGATTGATAGAGTTGGAAACCAAATACAGCGAAGCCATGCGAAAATTTCGAGAGAATTCGGAAGCGTCGAGTTTAGACCAAGTGAACAGATTGGGCGAGGAATATCGCAAAGCGAGCGAGGCGCACTTCGAGGAGTTGGAGAAGGCGAAGAAGATGGTGGATGATGTTTCTGACGAGAAAGAGACTCTCATGCCGCCATCTTCACCTGTACCAGCAGCACCAGTAGCACCAACACCATCGCCAACACCAATAACGCAAACGCACGAAGTACGCGAAGAAAATAATAATAGTAGAACAAACGCGCGAATAAACCAGTACGAAGATTTATGGAAGAATAATCTCCGCACAAACGAATTCCCGGAGGAACCGTTAGCGAGTAACGCGTACTTCCCCGAATTCTTACCAACTTTAAATGCGGAAATGCTGTGTAAAGAATTCATCAACGCCGCAAACGAAGAAGAACAACAACAACGAAGAGTTGGCGAGAACGGCATCAATATTCGCACCGAAAATATCATCGAATTCCCGGACACGTCGGAGTTTGGGCATTGGCCAACAATAGGGAAAATCGTCGAAGGCAGCTCCATCTTTGCTGAGAAGCACATAATGAGTTTGTATAAGCGCCGGAAAGCTGGCGAACCTTTTAAGTTCAAGATGAGACCGGCAGAGGTCCCCGCAGACCAGTTCAAGTTTAGCAAAATTTCCAACTGCCCAAATCGCGAGAGTATTTTCGCGTGTCTCTTTGGCACCCGTCCCGAGAACGAAGAGCAAAACATCAACCTTTGTGTAAAATGGACCTTTCCCAAAAGTGCGGGCGTTATTTCGAACGATACGAGCGAGGAAGATCGCAGGCATCAATTCTTCTCGCGACAAGCCGCTTTGCATCCCGGTACGCACGCTGTGTTGACCGGGGCGATTATGAATTACATGTTACCTGAGATATATGTCGACGAGAAGTTCTCTCGCGTAAAGTGCTCGATATCGAACGATATCGAAAGCGGGCGAAGAAGGTGTGAGGTATTCTTCGTGTCAGTTCACGGCAGAAGAGGCGATTCGTGTAATTTGTTCACCCCGCCCAAAAAGTATGGATCCCACCAGTGGGAAGACCCGGAGAACAGAAACCTTGGTCGAGCCTGTTATGATACCATTCATTACAAGAGAGCGTTGCACGTTCTCATCCACAAATATTACGACCAAGGAGGTCGAGGCAAATTCAAAAGCGTCACTGTTTTACTCGCCAGCGACTCGGAGGAGTTCATTAGAGACATGCTTGCAGAATCCGGGAATAAAGAACTCGACGCCGACGCCGACGAGTCTGATTATAATTACTGTTGGGTGGATCCCCTACAGGCGAACGCGCGAGATGTTTACGGCACCCAGAAGACGTACACAAAAGGCCAGCAATGGATTGAATACAGAGAAGATTTGGGAGATGTCACTAAAGGAGAGACGGCTTCCGATTTGACCTTGGCAGAGTTTGACCTTTTATCGAAAGGCTACGCTCTCGTCGGAGGCTTACACGGTCACATGACGAAAGCGCTGTATTTTTTAATCTCCGGACGACTAGGCATGCCCGCTCCGTACGTTTCGTTGGACGGCTGGGGTTTCGTAAAACGCGACGTATACCTCAAGATGCGAGACAAGATAACATCTCCGGAAGATTTCGGTGCGTCGTGGGGGTATGACGTGAAGAAGAAATAGATACTTTAACTCATTGCAAGAAGAAAACCTCTTCTCTCTCTTCAATGTATATAATCGACCTTTTTCGCCCTTCAACAAAAAAGGTGCCCCTTTTCGTCCTTCAAATACTACTCATCCTATTTGTCTCATCTCGTCTTCGCAAAAATGGGAAAAAAAATGAAAAAATCGAAAACCCTAAACTGTTCCGGTGTGCTGTTCCGGTATGTGAAGAAGAGAGAGGCAATTGGTCTCTCTTTATCATCATCATCATCATCATCAGACTCTCTATTATTATAATCGCGCTGTTGGTGTTGTTGCACTCCACGAGGAGAGAGCTGCTGCTGCCTCGAAGGGTCGAAAGAATGACGACGACGACGACGACGACTTTGGCGGCGGCGCCCTCGTGCTCGTCGATCATCGGACGGACAAAGACGCGTCGAAGAAGAAAGAAGACGACGACCACCCCTCGAGGAGGAGGATCGTCATCGGCATCATCGTCGTCGTCGGCATCATCGTCGTCGTCGTCGTCGACTCGGGGAGGAGAAGTCGCCTTGAAGGCGGCGATCTTAAAAGAACCCCCCGTGTCGACGACGACGACGACGGTCGAGGACGACGACGACGACGTTTCGAGTTTTAGTAGGCAAAGACGAGAGGCGTCGGCGTCGGCGCGGTGCGGCGGCACACAAAGACGACGAGCGCAGATCGTCGAGACTGATTTCTTGGTGCGTTGAATGAGTACATGTGCAAGAGGCGTTCAAACAACAACGTCCTTCTTCTTCTCGTTTTGTTTTGCTTTCCCTCTCAACCGCGATCGAAGGACGATGCAAACGATGCAAACGATGCAAACGATCGAAGGTCTTGTGGAAACGCGTCAAATGTCGTCGACGAGAGGAGATGCGATTTTCGCTTTTGTCTCACCAAAGGTGGTGCTTTGGAGAAGCGTTTTTTGGTGGCTCTCTTTTTTCGGCGCGCGGCGCGTACGCGCGCGTCCCTCTCCCTTTCCCTTTCCTTCTCTCTGTGGGTTTTTTCAGTACCCAAAATCTCCCAACTCGTCTCGTCTCGACGCGCTCGAAAGTAGTACTGACGCGGGTGTATTTCTGTGTTCGTGAAAACAGGTCATCGGCTCCGGCATCGCGGGCTTATCGTACGCTTTAGAAGCGGCGGAGCACGGTAAAGTCACCATCGTGACGAAATCCGTCGCGCACGAAGCGTCGACAACGTACGCGCAAGGAGGTATCAGCGCGGTGATTTCACAATTAGACACGGTCGATGAACACGTGAACGATACGGTCGTGGCTGGGGATTATTTGTGCGACGAAAAAGCAGTGAGAGCGTTGTGTACGGATGGGAAGTCGGCGATTGAAAAGTTGGTGGAAATCGGGACGAGATTTACCAAGGCAGAGGAGCTGGAAGCCAAGAATAAACAAGCAGACGCGGTTCACGCAGTAGTCACTAATGAAAGTAAACTGATTCAATCGTATCAAGGTTTACACTTATGTCGCGAAGGTGGGCACGGGAAACCAAGAATTGTGCACTGCGATGACATGACTGGGAAAGAGGTTGAACGAGCTTTGGTGGAAGCGACGAGAAAGCATCCAAACGTGACATTTTACGAAAACCACGCGTGCGTGGATTTGATGACGTCGTCGTCGTCGTCGTCGTCGCACGCGAATAACAACGAAAGGCGGTGCGTCGGCGCCGTCGCCGTTTCCAGCTGCAACGAGAATGACGACAATGATTTTTCAGAAACATCGAAAATTGTGCGCTTTTATGCCTCCACCACCCTCCTCGCGTGCGGCGGCGCCGGTCAACTATTCCCGTCCACGACGAACCCGGTCGTTTGTACGGGCGATGGCATCGGGATGGCAGCTCGAGCGAACGTCGTGTGCGAAAATCTCGAGTTTGTGCAGTTCCATCCTACTGCGTTGTATGCAGATAACGACAGTTTGAAATCGCCGGCGAAGAAACTCGATGAGAATGAAAACGCATTTTTAATCACCGAAGCCGTTCGCGGATACGGTGGCGAATTGTGGACGCACCTCGAAGACGGCGAGAGGTTCATGCCGAAGTACGACGAGCGGAACGAACTCGCGCCGAGAGATGTCGTCGCGCGAGCGATTCATGCAGAGATGCGCAAAAACAACTCGCCATGCGTCTATCTCGACATCACGAAAAAAGATGCCGACGACATCGCGAAAAACTTTCCCGGTATTTATAAAGAATTGAAAAAACGAAACTTAGATATGACGAAACAGAGAATTCCTGTGAGACCAGCGGCCCATTACCTCTGCGGCGGTGTCAAGACGAACATTGACGGCGAGACGAGTCTCTCCGGCTTGTTTGCGTGCGGCGAAGTGGCTTGCACGGGTGTACACGGTGCCAACCGTTTGGCCTCCAACTCGCTTCTTGAAGGTGTCGTATTCGCGCGACGTGCTGTGAAAACCGCCACGAAAAAATCAAAAGAAAGTTTAAAACAGTTATTAGAGGACGAATTCGAGGAGATTGTGGATGAGGATGACTTTTTGAAATGCGACGCGTTGGATTTATCAAAAAATCACAATAACGAGAAATCGAATAAGTATCGCGGTATAAAAGTGAAGAAAGAGTTTTTATCTAGCGACGCGTTCGCGCAAGCCTTGAGAAAAGAAGTGCAACTCTCTATGTGGCGCGCGTGCGGCATCGTTCGACGAACAGAGGACATGCGCGAAACTTTGGTCAAGTTCAAAGCGTTGCAACGTCTGGTCGACGAGGAGGAGGAGGAAGCAGCGTTGCTGAATGGCAGCAACGATGATGGTACGGTCACTTTAGCTTTAGTTGAAGCGAAGAATTTATTAGCAGTTGGCACTTTAGTGTTACGATCAGCGTTGAGAAGGAAAGAAAGTCGTGGTTTACACTACGTCGTCGAGTATCCGGACAGAGTCGAAGAAGAACGAATGTCTACAATTTTAGCTCCAATTGATGCCGACGATGAAACAAGCGACATTTCGTCTTCTTCCTTGATTGAAATTGAGCAGGAGGAAGAGCTCGTCAAACAAGTAGTCGTCGCGCGAGGTCCGCGGTAGTCGAATAAGTTAGAAACTTAGAGAAAAAAATGCTTGCGTTGTTGATCTATTTATTTCTACCATGTAGTACAAAAGAAGTCAATCAAATTACAATCTCGCGTTCGGCATGTGCTTCATTGCTTGCCTTATACCTAAATCAGCCATAATCTCTTCTGAACCACCTAAAATAGCCGCAAACTTGTTGGATTTCTGAAACGCTTCGATGACGCGTCCCATCCCGGTTTTTGTGATAGCTCGCCCGCCAAATATTTGACAAGCTTCGTCGGATACCAGATTCGCCACGCGCGTGCAAAAGAATTTTAACAGCGCGATTGGACCAGCCAACACCACGGATTGTTCTTCGTGCGATAAAACGTTCATTTGGTGCGTGATTTGTTCTGTCCATGCCTGAACGGCTTCAATCTGCGCTGCCATGATTGCCAATTTTCCTCGAATCACTGGTTGTTCTATGAGTTTCTTCCCAAACACCATGCGTTGGTTTGCCCATTTGAAACACTCGGCTAAAATTAATCGGTTCGCAGCATTCGTGCCTGCCACGATATACCACCTCTCGTGATTGAAATTAAACATGACGTACATGAAACCTTTTCCTTCTTTTCCTAACAAATACTCCTTTGGCACGCGAACGTTTTCGTACGTTACGTACGCCGTTCCAGCTGAAGGCGAATACGACGTTTTAATCGGTTTCGTGTCAACGCCGCCCCACGCGCGATCTATGAGCAACAACGAAAACGTTCCATCTTGCATTTTGACTGCAGTCGTGAAATAATCGGAAAATTGTCCGTTCGTAATCCACTTCTTGACGCCGTTGACGATGTAATCTCCAGTCGATGGATCTTTCGTCGCGACGGTTTGCAAACCGGCCACGTCGGATCCAGCTCCCGGTTCAGAAATAGCCAAACATATCCTCTTCTTCCCTAACAAAACCTCTCTCCCGACTTTTCTCGCCACTTCAGGTCTCCCAAACTGTAGCACCGGCGGTAGCCCAATCACTAACCCGGCACCCAAACCATCTACGTAACCCGGAACGCCTAAACGACACGTTTCTTCGTGCGCAATCAGCTCGTGAAACGAATCGAACTCATTCACTGTCACCCCACCCAACAATTCCACTCCACAATTTTCGACCACGTCGCGCATCCACGGTCCTTTTGGCATCCGCGCGACTAACATTCCGTTTTTCCCGAGCAACTCGTACACCTCTTTGGTCGGATGCTCGCCTAATTCGTCCGCTTTAACGCAAATAGGAGCGATGTGCGTATCAAAAAACAGCCTGCACGCTTTCCGAAACTTCACGTGACTCTCGTTGTAATACATACTCGGCGCGTTCCCGACGGCAAACGCCGACGGTTCTGCGTACGGTACCATTTCCAAATCTCCTTTTTTCACGTCTAAACTTCTCTCTCTGCCTTTTACTTGTTCGTGTTCGACGACGATGCCGACCCGAAACTTCTTCGCCACGGTTTCCAGCACGTCTCTTCTGTGATATTTATAAAACGCTTTCGTCGCGTCCGTCCCAGCCACGCGGTCGATGAACGCTTTCCCTCCGGGATGAAACCTCGCGAACTTCGTCACGTCGTACACGAAATCATCCACGATGATCCAATTCGAAGTCACCGAGTTACGTTTGGCAACCTCCGACCGCGCGTATCGAGGGAGCGCATTTTCAGATTCGGACGACTCGGACATCATCTCTCTTCAACTGGTACCGTTGGTAGTACTAGGTGAAAAAAGAAAGAAAGAAAGAAACGTAGCGTGCACCCGAAGAAGAAGAAGAAGAAGAAGAAGAAACGAAAAAAGCCAGCGCGCGCGAAGCGTTTCTGTCTTTTTCTCGTCCCCCGCACACCCACCACAACGCGTCTCGGTCGTACTTTTGTAGTAATACTAATAATGGAGGTTAACTTTTTTGCCTTTTTTTTTGAGTACCTCCCGGTACCAAAAGAGACTCCTCCTCTTCCTCTTCCTCTTCCTCTTCTTCCTCTCTCAAAAAACTTTTTTCACAAAGGGGGAGAGTGAGAGAGAGAGAGAGAGAGAGAGAGAGAGAGAGAGAGATCAAAAGTGCTTTTTTTTTCTTCACTTTTTGTCCTCGAAGTGTCGAAAAAAAGAGGAAAAAAGCGAATTTTTTTGTGGAAGATATTTTTATTCTTTCTCTTCTTGACTCTCTCTCTCTCTCTCTCTCTCTCTCGAGATCTCGTTGTAAAGAGAATCGAGAGACGACGACACTTTATATACTCTACGCGCGCGTTCGATCGAGCAGCAGCGGTCCTTTCCTCGTCCCAACGCGAAGAAGGAGAAGAAGAAGAAGAAGAAGAAGAAGAAGAAACACACAGGCAGAGAAAGAGAAGAGAGATGTGGATGTCGTCGTCGTCGTCGTCGTTGTCCTCCTCCTCCGTGGGATGCTGCGATGCGTTCAAAACGGCCCAACGCGTTCAACATCATCATCATCATCATAATAATAATAATAATCGTATTCGTTTTCGTCGTCAAAGTCGTCGTTCGCTCGAGTGGGCTTTGGGACGGCGAGGCGTCGCGCGGGGCGTCGTGAACGTGGACGCGATATCGAGCGCGGGGGAGCAGCAGCAGCAGCGACGACGACAACAACAAGGATCTGCGTACAACAAATATTCATCCGCGGATTCTCCGTTAGATGTAATCGACGTGCCGTTAGAATTAGTTCAAATTCGAGCGTACGTTCGATGGGAAGAAGCTGGGAAACCGGAAGGGATGCCCGCGGAGTGGCAAGCGGCGGAGTTCGCGAGAGCTCTCGACGATTTAAGACACGAGTTGATCGAAGGAACGCCTCTGAACGAAATTCGTAGGAGGTATAACGTGATGACGGTAAATAACGGGAAAGACGATGTACCGATGAAATTTCCGAGAGAAGTGGAGGAGTACAAGAGGGAAAGGGAGGAGATGATGCGGAAAGCGACAGCGATGGGGGTATCGCGAGGCGAACAGAGTCAGCAGCAGCAGCAGCAGCAACAACAACAACAACAACAACAACCAGTCGCGCCTCCAACTCAGCCGTCGCAACAATTGCAACCAGAACAATCCCAACAACAACAACAACGCCGACGATTCGTGACGCCGGCAGACGTCGTGAAAACGAAAATTGCAAACTCGATGACGCGCCGTATTGGTGATAAAGAGTTTACTAATGACTCTGGCTCAGTTGATTCATTCGATGAAGCAGTTTCGTTTGATCAAGAAAATGAGGGTGCGATGAACACAACCGAGGCGTCTTCATCGGCTGTTGAATATGAACTCGAAGAAAAAGTGCAAGAAGAGGAAAAGGAACACGAAAAAGAACGAGAAGAACAGGAGCCACACGTCGCCGAGTCGCAACCGGTTGTAGCAGTTGAACATCATGAACAACACGTCGACCCTGTAAGGCGAACGTTCGATCCGTCTTCCATTTACGATTTGATTCCTAAAAATAACGCGATCAACGACGAAGACGCTTCTATTGAAAAGAGATCAGACTCTTCGACGACGTCGTCTGCGGCAGCAAAGTCATTCATGCGACGCTGGCGACGACAATCGGACGAACAATCAGTTTCCGGCGAGAAAAACTTAATGTGTTCGAGTAAGTTGTATCCAATTCGTGAAGGGTGTGAGTTGCTCGTGCAGGTTTTTGAACGTTCCGAAACAGACTCGGCCGCCATGTCCGGGGAAAGAAGCCGAAAAACAAATCGAAGAGTTAAGCTCGTAACGGACTATCCGGAACCGTTAACTTTGCACTGGGGTGTCGCGAGAGACGAACCGGGCCAGTGGATTTTACCGCCCGAGTCGACGATGCCAGAAAATACAGACGTTGTCAGCGAAACGTCCGCGGAAACGCAGTTGAAAGACGCCGGTGAAGGATGCTTGGTAGACTTAGTCGCTACGAAATCTGTGCAAAGTACATCGAAGAGCGCTTCTTTGCAAAGCTCTTCTTCGACTGTCACCGGCGGTGAACAACCGATTGACCAGGAGTGTCGCCGCATGCAGAATTTGTCCATTTATCTCCCGGATAGCGATTCGGCTACCGAGAGCGAGTTGATGGGCATTCATTTCGTACTTAGAGATGAGTCTGGAAACTGGTTTAAAGACTCCACGAACGGGAATCAAAATTTCGTCGCCTTATTGCAAGGCGCTGGAGGACGAAACGCGAAGCCTACGGATGAGTTGACGACTCAAATTATCCGCGCCGAAGGGGAAGGACACTGGTGGAGTTTAATGCATCGATACAATCTAGCATACCAGTTGTTGCATGACAAAATTGGCGCGAAAGATATCGACGCGTCGAAAGCGGTCGTGCGCATCGCGAAAGTTTTCGTCTGGCTTCGTTTTTCGCAGTTGCGACAATTGACTTGGCAAAGAGAATACAACGTAAAACCCAAAGAATTATCTCTTTCTCAGGGAAAACTGACGTATAAAATAGCCGAACTGTTTTGTGAACGACCGGAATTGAGAGATATTGCGCGAATGTGTCTCGAAACCGTCGGACGAGGTGGCGATGAGAGTAACGGTATAGCCGTGCGCGATGAAATTTTAAACATCATGCACAGAAACAATATCAAAGAAGTTACTGGCGTTTTCCTCGAAGAGTGGCATCAAAAATTGCACAACAACACATCCCCGGACGATATTGTCATTTGTGAAGCCTACCTCGCGTTTTTACGCGGGAACAGCGACTTGAATGCCTATTGGAAGACGCTCATGGAAGGCGGCGTGACGCGACAAGTTTTGGAGGGGTACGAACGACCGATTAAATCAGAACCAACGGCGAGCCCACACATCGCGAAAGATCTCATCAGGGACTTTGAGAACTACTTGAGCATCTTAAAATCCGTGCATTCTGGGGCAGATTTGAAGTTTTCTATAGAAGTGTGCTGTAGCCAAAGAAACTACCTCGGGTTATCGCAAGCTCTGCAGTATTGCAGACAATTCACCGATAAAGTTGGCAACGAAAAAGCCCTTTTAGAGGCGACTATTCAAGCACGTCACGAGGTTCGAAACGCCGGGTTAAAGCAAAATGCGCACAAGCACGATCACGAGAAAGTTCGAGAGTTGCTATATTTGGACTTGGCGTTGGGCGGTGTTTCGTCGCGAGCGGTGCAAAGAGCTGAGTTGCCAAAAGATATCGTTGAAGCCTTAGAATTCACCGTGTTAGCGTTGGAAGATTTATGTTTGTCACTGCCAACCTCTTGTGAGGATTTGGCTTTAAGCTTGGTCGAAATGCAACGCGTGATCAGTTCTCGATACCAATCGAATGGAGATGAAAAGACGAAATACTTTTGGGCGTTGCGCGCCAAGGCCACTGTGGATCGCGCGCGAATGGCTGTCGCTACGTACGGTGATTCCATCAACTCTTCGATGCAACTTACTGCGGAAAGTATCGGTGACGCGTGTAAGTGCGACCAATGGACCATCGCACACTTTAGCGAAGAAGTTATTCGAGGCGGACCGGCGTTTGGTCTATCTTTAGCGTTAACCAGGTTGGACAAGATGTTGCGACAGGAAGCCAATTTAGGCGCATGGAGTATAATCTCGCCAAAAGAAGAAAAAGTTTGCGGTCGAGTTGAATTTTACCCGACGTTGCGTGAGGTTATGAACGAAAGCTTCCGCGAACCGACCATTTTAGTCTGCGATAAAGTTGGAGGCGGCGAAGAAATCCCTCGCGGCGCGGTTGCTTTGCTCACGCCGAGTTCTGTGGACGTCTTGTCTCACTCGGCGGTTCGCGCGCGAAACTCGGACGTTTTATTTGCCACGTGTCACGACTTAACCGTGTTAGATTCTTTGTGTGCGTTTGTAAACGAGTTCGCGTCGACAAAATCCATCGGCTCAGACTCTTCGGTTAAGATTGAACACGCCTCCGAAGCGGAGATTGCCAAGGCCACGAAGATGAAGTTGGAAGATGACCCGAGTACGCAAGCATGGTTTGCTGGAGACTCATCGTCCGGATCATCGACACCAACATCATCAAAAGCTAAGATTGACTTGAAAAAAAAGACGTTTTGTGGTAAGTTTAGCGTGAGTTTAGATGATTTCAGAGAGGGCGTCGTGGGCGCAAAATCTCGAAACACGCGGACGTTACGCGAAAGTTTAGAAAGTTCCAACCTTCCGCCGTGGATCAATTTGCCGCGATCGTTTGCAATACCATTTGGCACGTTTGATTATGTTTTAGAGGCTCCGATGAATAAAGATAAGAAAGAGCAATTTATAAGGCTCATCGATCAAATTGATGACAGTTCTGGCGATAGTTTGGAAGACACTTTGAATCAGGTGCGATCGTGCGTGAAAAGTTTAACGCCTCCGCAAGACGCTCGCAAGGAACTCACTCGCGTGATGAAAGCTAGCGAAATAAGTCCTCCTGAAACTGACGAGCAATGGCATAAAGCTTGGGAAGCTTTAGTGTCCGTTTGGGCAAGCAAATGGAACGAGAGGGCTTACGTTTCTTTGCGTAATCGCGGCTTGACGCACAAGAATTTGCAAATGGCTGTTTTAGTCCAACCGGTGATTGATGCCGATTATGCGTTTGTCGTGCACACGACCTCGCCAGCGAACAACGACGAGAACGAGTTATACGCAGAAATCGTGAAAGGATTAGGTGAAACCTTAGTCGGTAACTACCCGGGGAGAGCGCTGAGTTTCAAAGCGGACAAACGAACACCCAACTCACCTCCGGTGATTACCGGTTTTCCGTCTAAAAACATCGCTTTGAGTGTTCCGAAAGGAACCTTAATCTTTCGATCGGATTCAAACGGTGAAGATTTAGAAGGTTACGCCGGAGCTGGCTTATACGAATCTGTCACGACTGAAGTTGAAACCGTCACGCACGTCGACTACTCCAAAGACGATATGGTTTGGAACGACCGTGGTACCGCGGATCAAATCATGAGTAAAATCACCGAGGCTGGCATCGCCATCGAAAAGGCGTTGGGTTGCGCGCAAGACATTGAGGGATGCGTGAAGGATGGTAAAGTGTACATTGTACAAACAAGACCGCAAGTGTAATAACATGACGATACCCTTTTAAATAAGAGTTTTATTCACACATATAATTAATTAAGCACGTTCCTTTTGTTTTTATCTAAGGACTCCTATGGGTTTTTAGTAGATGGTGTTTTAGCCCGCAACCATACTTATACAAAAGATCAAATGTCAGTGCCGGTCTGTTTTCACACGTGATGCTCTTCCATTTCATATTGTTCCTTCTTCTTCTTCTTCTTCTTCTTCTTCTTCTTCTTCTTCTTCTTCTTTTTTTTCTTCTTCTTCTTCTTCTCCCTCGTCTCCTCCTTTACCCACGGGAAGAAGAGGATTTATCAGCTCCTCCAAGTTCGTCGGCGTCCCGCTCGCGACAAACTTGCTCAACTGATACACTTCTTTCTGATAGCAATTATTACACAAATCCGCGCCTTCTAAGATCTTACTTTTCAACCATTGCGAAGTCGCTCTCGTACTTTTGCAACTCACGCACATCTTATTCGCCAGCGTCGCGTGTTCTTTGACCCAACAGTTCCTGCACAAGTCAAAAGTCCTGTCCACTTTCGATTTAAACCACTGCCCGGTCGTTTTCTTCGACTTGCACACGTAGCACTGTCTGCTCGTGAGCGCGAGCGCTTCGTTTCGGTAGCACTTATCGCACAGCGTCGCTCGCAATTGGAGTTTTGACCGTCTCCACCTGCACGTTTTCTCCGTCCCACACGACACGCACTTTTTCTTCGGATTTCCATTTTCGACGCTTTTTTGTTGGTGTTCTCGATCAGTTAATTGTTGTAAAAGTTGACGACGTATCTCGTCGTCTCCCGTCGCGGCTTTTGCTTTTTTCTGCTCTTCATCGTCGTCCACTTCGACGTCGTCGTCCTTCGCGTGTCTTTCTCGTTCTTGTTGCGCCTCGAGCGCGCGCGCCTTCATTATGTCCCGTCGTAAAGTCGTAAAGTCCATAAAGATGCGACGCACTTCGGGTGCACTTAGGCTTTTGTGTGCTGGCTTATTAAAATTACACGAGACCCTTACTCCTCTTTCCTTTTCAATTCACCCATGTCGCGCCTCAACGTTCTTTCGTTCGCGAAAACGTTC
>MDSZ01190831.1_pt1 | contig 13622 bp, 17 predicted proteins | sample 811201 | NCBI WGS metagenome assembly MDSZ01 (sample SAMN05326647, study PRJNA326480) | marine metagenome | isolation source: seawater | place: Indian Ocean: North | collected 2010
TTCTTCATTTCCTTTTTTACAGAATAACGACTTTAATGAGCCTTTTGGATAGTAAATTCCTGCATGGATAACTCCACTATTTCTTGAGCTAGTTTCTTCACCAAATTTTGTGTTCTTTTCCAATACTAAAACATTAACTCCTCGCTTAGTAAAACTTCTTGCAATTGATAAACCAATTATACCAGCTCCCACAACCACACACTCAAAATCAGTAATAAGTTTTCTCATATATATTTTATCTTATGACAATAATTGCTGGGGATGTTATTTTATTTTTTTTTATAAAAGAGGCACAATTTCTTATATTTGTTTTAAAAATTTTTTGATTAGCTAATGATGCATTTGTCACTATAGATACTTTTTCAGAAGATTTTACACCCTTTAAAAGCAGTTTTTTAATTATATACTTTATCTGACTAATTCCCATATAAATAAAAATTCTTCCGTTATTTTTACTCAAAAAATTATAATCTACTGCTTTTGATCTTGAATTTACTTTTTTATGGCCTGTAAATAAATTACATATTTTATTTTCATCAAAGAAGTTTTGATTAATGGCTTTCAACGAAGCCTGTGATGAGGAAATGGCACTTATAACTTGAAAATTTATTTTATTTTTTTTTAAGAATTCTACTTCTTGACTTCCTCTACTGAAAAAACTTACATCCCCACCTTTTAGTCTTAATACTCTTTTATTTTGATTTGCATATTTTATCATTAAATTATTGATATCAGATTGTGTACAGGATTGCTTTTTTGTCTTACCCGCATAAATTAAGAGTACTTTTTTATTACATAATTTAAGGATAGATTTGTTTACTAGCGCATCGTAAATAACAACATCAGAGATACCCAAAATATATTTTAGTTTTAATGTAATTAATTTTTCTGAGCCTGGCCCAGCCCCAGCTATTATTACTGTATTTTTTTCAAATTTAATATTAAAATATTTATAATCTAATTTCATTTAACAAGGACAACTGATTTAGTGCATAATACAATTTTTTTAGAAAAAGTTAATGTTGATTTTGAACAAAAAAAGACAAAATCCAATATTTCATTTAAAGTCACTGCGAACAGACCTGTTTGTATTATTGGTAAAGGTTTATCTGGTAAAAGCACAATCTTAAAAACAATCACAGGACTTGTTAAAATATCAAGTGGAACTATCAAAATCAATGGAATTTCTATTACAGAAAAAAAAGAAATAAAAAATATTTATGATTCAATTGGGATGGTTTTTGAAAAGGATGCTCTTTTTGATAGTATGACTGTTTGGGAGAATATAATGTTCAAGAGTTTAGATTTAAAAAGCAATGACGAATTAATAGATAAATCTCAGATTTTTTTAAAAAAAGTCGGTTTAAATAAGAAAGATGCATTTTTATATCCATCAGAACTATCGGGGGGAATGAGAAAAAGGGTTGCTATCGCAAGAGCTATTTCTCATCAGCCTCAATTTTTACTTTTGGATGAACCAACAGCTGGCTTAGACCCGGTTAAAACCAATATGATTTTTGATATAATAAAAAGGTTGAATGAGGAATTCAAAATTTCGATATTAGCAATATCTTCTGACGTAAAAAGTGCTATAAAATATTTTGATGAATTTGTTGTAATTGATGAGTATAAAGTTCATTGGAAGGGAAACACCAATCAGTTATTAAAAAAGCCAACAAAATTAATTAATGAGTTAATATAATTATTTTCTTTTTAAATCAGCACAACCAGCTGTTGCATCTATTCCAGCTTCAACATAACAAGCACTAAGATTGTTTTTATCTAAAAGCTTCCCAATGTTATAACCCCTGCTGTTTGAAGCAACCCAAGTCACAGTGACATTATCGGGATGAATAACCCCAAAAAAGTTTTTTGTACCATCAGTGTAAGAAAAAGTTCCTTTAAATCTTCTGTCTTTTTGTTCAGTAATTTCAACTTTTTTTTCCCAGGATCTAAACCCTCTTTGTTCTGATAACGTTTTATTGACTCCAACCCAAGTTCCAATAAGGTTTGGTATATCATTAGAGTAAGCTAAGTTAGATGATAGTAAATAAATCAGCAAATATGAGTAGCTTAATAAAATTCTCATATTATTATTATTATGTTTAATTTTAAAATTACAACATAAATGTACCAAAATTTTTTTAAATTATACTTCAATAAAAAACAATTTCTTATTTTCTTAATGGGTATATCAAGTGGAATACCTTTATATTTGATTTTATCAACTTTATTTATATGGCTAACAAGAGAAAATATTGATATTTCCACTATTGGTCTTTTTGCTTTAACTCAAATTCCTTGGAGCATAAAATTTTTGTGGGCACCAATAATTGATAATTTCAAAATTCCTTTATTACATAGATTCCTTGGACAAAGAAAAGCTTGGTTGTTAATTATTCAAATTAATCTTATTTTATTTATTATTTTAATTGGTTATAGCAACCCAACAGAAAATCTTAAATTAACAGCTTTACTGGCTTTGATTATTTCTTTTTTTTCAGCTAGTCAAGATGTTGTAATTGATGCATACAGAATAGAAATATTGAATGAAGATTCTCAAGGTGCAGGCGCTGCAATGACTCAGTTTGGATATAGAGTAGGGGGAATACTTGCAGGTGCAGGTTCACTTTACCTTACAGTCATTTTTAGTTGGGAATATGTATTTTTGACTATATCAGTTATTTTTTTTTTCTTAATGCTCTTAATAATCTTTATAATACCTTCAACGAATAATCATATTGCTTCCCAAAAAAATTTGATAGAACCTTTTAAAGAGTTTTTATTTAGAAATTCAATATCAAAAGTCTTACTAATTTTTTTATTTATATTTTTTTTTAAATTTGGAGATGTGATTGCTGGAGTTATGGCAAACCCTTTTTACGTAAAAATAGGTTTCAGTAATATTGAAATTGCAAATGCTAGTAAAGTTTTTGGAGTAATAATGACAATTTTGGGCGTTTTTATTGGAGGATATCTTGTTAAAATTTTTGGTATACTAAAATCTTTATTAATATCAGGTTTTTTTCAAGTATTTTCTAATCTTCTATATGTTTTATTGAATTATATGGGGCCAGAACTAGGTTATCTATTTTTAACAGTTGCTGGAGAAAATTTTTCGGGTGGTCTTGGTTCTGCTGCTTTCGTAGCTTACCTTTCTTCATTATGTAATAGAAAATATACCGGTACTCAATATGCATTATTATCTTCAATAATGGGTCTTGCAAGAGCAATTTTATCCTCACCGTCGGGTTATTTAGTCGAATATATAGGATGGTCGAAGTTCTTTATTATTTCTACCTTTTTAGGTTTTCCTTCGATAATAATTTTATTTTGGATGTTTAAAATGTTTCCTCTTAAAGACCAAAAATCTATGAAATGATTTCAGAATATTCTTTTAATTTAGTCAGAGGTTTATAATTAACTAGATTTTCAAAGTAATTTTTTAAAACAGTATAATCATCTATAAAATTTGGGTTTATCAGATCTAATTTTCCTGATTTAAACCAATAAATTACTCTCCAAGCTATAATATCTGCTAGGCTAAATCTATCTGTAAAAAAATTTTCGTTTTTTGAGGCTTTCTTCAATAAATTTTCTAAAAAATAAAACCAAGTATTTAGATCATTTTTAATAAAAAATTCTCTTTTTTTTTTTGCTTTTTCAGGGTTCTTTTCTCTGATTGAAGGTGCAATTTTGATAGTTATATCATTGGCCCAATCTAAAACTTGATTTATTATAAGAGCATTTTTCTCATTAGTATCGTATAAATTTGATTTGTTTGCACAAAATATGGCTAAAGAATGTGTATGACCATAAAGCATTCCATCCAAATCCATAACTGGAAGTTGGCCGAAAGGGAACAGTTTTTTTTTTTTCAACCATTCCTCTCTTTTTATTTGATTAAGCTCGTATGGAATCTTCCCGTAAGATAAAGATAATCTAAGAATATCTATTCTCCAAAAATTAAAATTAAAATAAGTAAGTTTTATCATCTTTATTTTTCAGCAAATGCCTTTTCTATTACAAGCCCGCCTTGAACTTTTGTTGACCCTTCAATTGAACCTAAATTTTCAAATATTTTCTTCAAGTCAAAGGTCATATCCTCTGATCCACAAATCATTACTCTATCTACTTTAGGATCAAAATTATCTACTCCAACTGAATTCCAAAGTCTACCCGACTCTATCCATTCAGTAATTCTCCCAATTCTTTCCCATTTTTCTCTAGTTACTGTGTTAAAGTATATAAATTTGTTTTGAGTCACTTGGGAATAAATCTCGTCATCATTAAGATTGTTTAGCACGTCATAATAAGCTAGTTCTTTAACTGTTCTTACAGTATGTGTTAAAATTACTTTATCAAATTTTTCGTAGGTTTCAGGATCTCTAATTATACTCATAAAAGGAGCAAGACCTGTTCCCGTCGAAAACAAAAATAGATTTCTTCCGTTTAACAAATAATCGCAAACTAAGGTACCTGTTGGTTTTGAGTTTACTAAAATTTCATCATTTAATTTAATATGTTGTAATTTACTAGTCAATGGGCCGTTGGGCACTTTAATTGAAAGAAATTCTAAATGATCTTCATGGTTAGGGCTTACAACTGAATAAGCTCTGAGAAGCGGTCGCCCCTCTATCTCCAAACCAATCATTGCAAACTCACCATTTTTGAATCTAAAACCTTTGTCTCTTGTTGTTTTAAAGCTAAAAGTTTTATCGGTCCAGTGGTGAATGTTAGTAACTTTCTCTTTAAGTATTGCCATAACAGTAAAAAATTTGTTTCTAAAAAACTTCAATAGGGAACAAACTATGATATAAATTAAATATAATTTTTTTAATCAAATGACAAGTATTAATATTAGAAAACTATCTCATTCAGAAATGGATTTGTACAGAAAACCTCTGCTACCAGAAACCTGGAGTTGCTTTCCTGTAGACAAGGACATTGATACACAACATCTGAGAAAAATTTTGCAAAGAGATTTAGATAAAATTAGGTCAGGTGCAGAAAAAGATCCATTTTCCAACTCAATCATGATGCTTGCATTAGATATTTCAAGGCGCCTAGAAAAAAATATGCTAAACTATTCTGCACTAGAAGCCCTCATCCAAAGGCTTGCAGTTGGATCAGTTGGTTTGAGAGCTGATAAGTTAAAATCTTATATAGGTTCATCTGATCCAAAGGACAACAACCAAAAAATCTATGAAATTATTAAAAAAATAGCGTTTGATACTTCTGGAAATCAAATCAGTTTTGAAGATTTTGACAAATTAATTAGTAAAGAAATTTTTGGAATTGTTTTAACTGCACATCCAACTTTTGGGATGACTTACAAGATGATGCAAGACCTTGCTAAACTTGCAACCTCTGACAATAAAAACGGACAACAGATTTCTAACAAGGAGTTAAAATCTATCATCAAAGAAATTTTTAAAACAGAACAACGCCCAGAAAAAAATATTTCGCTAGACTTTGAGCATGATTTATCAATCTCGGCATTAAAAAATTTACAACTCGCACTTAGAAGTTTTTACAGAATAGTAATTAAAGTTAGTAGAGAACTCTTTCCTAGACAATATCATAATATTCATCCGCAAATATTAAGACTTCACACCTGGGTTGGATATGATGTTGATGGACGTGGTGACATTTTTTGGAATAATACTTTTTCAAAAAGACTAAAGGTTAAAATTGAGCAGTTAAAAATTTATTTTACCTCAGTCTCAAATATTTTAAGTAAAACTAAAAATCAAGAATCTGTCAAAAAACTTAAAATACTTGAAAAAAAAATAAATCAGTCGATTTCGCTTAATGAAAAAATTTTGGTTTCGTTCAGCAAATCAGATTTTTTGGATAATACAGATGAGTTTAAAAAAATTTCAAATATAATGTACAAAAAGAAAGAAGACTTAATCACGAGTTCAGAAATCATTTTGCAAATCATTGAAGAGGTAATTGCGCTTGAATTTAATCAGAAATCCTCTAAAAACCAAGAAGTTCTTAGCGAGTTAATATTATTTAAAATTGAAATAAAAAACTTTGGTTTAGGTTTGGGAAGAACTCAAGTCAGATTGAACGCTAATCAATTAAACAACGCCATATCAAAGGAAATTGATTTGAAGGGTGATCCAGATGACCCTTCAAGAAAAAGAACATATTTATCTGCAATTTCTAAACTAATAGAAAATGTGAAACAGGTAAAAATAAATTTTGCTAGTATTCTTGAAGAAAATATGAACGCAAGAAAATATTTTATGGTTATAAAACAAATGTTAAAATATATTGATGAAAAACAGTCAATAAGGTTTTTGATTGCAGAGTGTGATTTCTCCTTGACTGTAATGACTGCACTATATTATTCGAAGTTATTTGGTGTTGAAGATAAAGTTGATATTTCTCCATTATTTGAAACCGAAAAAGGTTTGTCTAGCGGTCATAATGTTATTTCCACATTAATTAAAAACTCACATTTTAAGAAGTATATCATAACAAGAGGAAAGCTTAGTGTACAAACTGGTTTCTCAGATGCAGGAAGATATTTAGGTCAATCAGCTGCAGTTTTATCAATCGAAAATCTACAAAGGAAGATTGCAAAGTTATTATTCGACAATAATTTGTCAAAGATTAAGCTTTTAGTATTTAATACACATGGAGAGTCAATTGGAAGAGGAGGTCACCCAATTTCACTTTCAGATCGACTGAATTATGTAAATTGTTCATATACCAGAAAAAAAATTCGCGATTGGAATATCGACTTAATACAAGAAATGAGCTTTCAGGGCGGAGATGGATATCAATATTTTATGAATCACGATTTGGCTTATGCATCAATTTCTAGGATTCTAGAATTTTGTTTGATTGAAAAAATTGATGAAAAAAAAGACCCATTATATGACTCGGCTGATTTTGGAATAGAGTTCGTAAATACAATTAAACAGTATAATACTGATATAATGAACGATCCAAATTACGCTGCTTTACTTAATGTTTTTGGTGTAAATTTAACTCATTCTACAGGATCAAGATCAGTTAAAAGGTTTGTAGATGGCTCCGCTAAAACCTTAGTATATCACCCAAGTCAAACGCGAGCAATTCCGCAAAATAGTATCCTTCAGCAGCTTGGAATGATGGCTAACTCATTAGGAGGTATTGGAATGTTTTTAAGGAAAAACCCAAAACAGTTTTTGTATTATTATAATAAATCTGAGAGATTTAGAAGAATTATGGATATAGTTCAATATGCTTTCGCATTTAGTGATATTGAAGTTTTAAAAGCATATATAGATTGTTTTGACCCGGGAATGTGGTTGTCTTGGTCAACTAGAACAGCTGATTCTGTGAGAAGTCAAAATATGAAAGAAGTTGCAAGTCTGCTTGAAAATTTCGATGTACATTGGAGACTAAATAAGGTTTATAGAAACTTTCATCAAGAATATATGGAAATAAGAAATTGGTTGTTAGGAAGAAAAAACCGTGGAAGAATCGCAGTGGGTCGAGGAAGAGTTGTTGAAAAAGAAATAAGAGATGAGCTATTACTTATGCACGGTATAAGAGTTGCAATTTTTCATGAAATTTTTCTTCTATCTGTAAGAATTCCAAAATTTAGTGACCAGGCAGGAACTTCGAGAGAAGAGATAATTGCTAAATTAATTAGGTTTGATATTGAAGATGCTGTTAAAACGCTAAGAAAAATATTTCCAGCTGGAAAAATTAAAAAATCAAACATTGGTTTGGAGGAGTCTTCAAATTATGTAAGTGAAATAAATATTGATTACTCAAAAGAAGAAAAGAATATTTTTAGACAATTAGAGGCTTTATATGAATGTACACGAAGAGTGAGTACTGGTATTTCTCATTTCATTGGAGCGGTTGGCTAAATTATTTTTTGTTTTTATAATGTTCCTCTATAGCAATAATATCTTCGTCGCTTAAATTTAATCTTTGAGATAATTCCTCGAGTTCTTTTCTTTCCCCTGCATCGATAATGTTATCTGATAGCATTAACTTAAGTTGATCTTCATATTTTTTTTGATTTCTCTTTGTATGTTCTGTAAAAGCTGAAGCCAATATACCTGAGGGGAGGGCAACAGTTCCTATTCCTAATATGATTATAATTGATCCAAAAAACTTTCCCATTGATGTTACAGGGTAGACATCCCCGTATCCAACTGTAGTAAGGGTAACAATTGACCACCACATTGATTGAGGAATGCTACCAAATTTTTCAGGTTGAATGTCTTTTTCTACTATATACATTCCACTAGAGGAAATTATTAAAATAATAAATAAAATAAAAAATGCTGCCCCAAATGACTTTCTTTGATCCCAAAGTACAATCAATAATGTATTGATCGAACTAGAATATCTTGAGAACTTTAGTAACCTTATTATTCTTAAAGCTCTCACAAATCTTAGGTCAACAGTTGGAAATAACAAGGCTAATAAACTTGGTAGAATTGCAATAGCATCTATTATTGCTGAAAAACTAAAAATATATTTTATCCTTGCTTTCCCATCAGATTCATTTTTGGCCTTGTTTTCCACACAAGACCATAATCGACCGATATACTCAATTGAAAAAATAGTAACTGAAAAAAATTCAAAGTACTTAAAAAAAGAATTATATTTGACATATAAACTATCAACTGTCTCTAAAATAACCATTAAAATATTAAAAAAAATTAGAGTGACTAAAAAAATATCTGTTATTCTTGAAGCTTTATCTTTCTCATCGGCAGGCTCTAATAGCGTCCAAACTCTTTTTCTATAAAAATTAGGGATTATTGTTTTATTCATTACTTTTTTGGACAAGTAATTTGTTTTTGACAAGTATTGCCAGGGGCTCCTAAGTAAATTTCTTTATTTTTATCACCTTTTTTTTGTGATTGATACTCGCAAATTACATCACCAGGTATGTTGGTTTCTTTTACTAATCGACAGATTGGCTGAATTACAATTCTTTTTCTCCTATCAAAAGTTCCTTCCTCTGGCTCATACTTTCTGCCAACAGAGTTTGTAATTTCTGGAAAAAAAAATATGAATAGTAATAAACTAGTCTTAATCTTTTTTTTCATCAGTGTTTTCATCATTTTTTTCTTCATGCCCAGGAAGATATGCGGTGCCTTGTATTGATTTAGCATAAAATTTATCCATAAGAGTTTTTGAGTTTTTTACATAATCTTCCAAACTCTCCTGAAGTTTTTTTTCAGCTTCTTCTTTTGAGTCTGCCTCAATTTCAGCAACTCCATCGACTATCCAATGAACTTTATAAATCATTTTCATCCCCTTTTTTTCCAAAATATTTGTTTTTTGTAAAAATCTCGTTAGCCTCAATTTGTAGTTCGTTTAACTTTTTTTTGTCAATAAGTTCTCCCACTCTATCTCGTAGCTTCATAGCTTTGTACATTCCTGCACTTACTGATACAGAATACCATAAATATGATTTTTCAAAATCAATTTCTGGAGAAAAATTTTCGAACCAGTAACCCAGTTTAAACGCAGATATTATATCATTTTTTATTAAAAAATTATCCTCAAGTCTTTTTGGTATATCTTTTGAAATTGCTATAACTTCTTCTTCGGTAAGTTTATTTTTAATTTTTTTTATTTTTTTAATACATTTGTTATTTCCGTCTAATGCACAAAGCCATGAATATTTAAGAGATTTATTAAAGTTTTGTGTTGTTCCGACTCCTTCGAAGTACATATTTGATAAGTTATAAATGGCATCTTTATTACCTTTTTCTGACAGGTTAAAAAAAACAATAAAAGATTCTTTAAAATCACCGTTGTCGTAGTAATTAACACCAGAATTGTAATAATCCTTATCATTTATTAAATCCTGCGCATATAACTGAGTAAAAGAGAAGAAAAAAGAAATAAGTATTTTTATAAAAATAATCACCTTCCGGCCATCATCACAAGTTGGAGATATAAAACTCTTAACTTAAACTTAGAGTTAGGTCTTTGTTCATAAACTACAATTCTGGGTCTGTCAGAGTTAGGCTTTTGAAATTCTATAGACATATCTTCTGGCAGGTAAACTCCATTGAATTCCAATGTTTTTTGTGGGTCGTTTGCAAAATCTTCTTTAAAATCAGTATCGATCCAAATTCTAGCTAATACTCTTCCCAAAATTTCTGGCAAATGTTTTCTAACTTCAGTTCTATTTTTCAAATGGTGAAGTTTCTTGGTGATGTCGAGAGGACTTTCTTTTTCTTGATGAACTGTTATAAGTTCTGTCGACTTCGCCTTTACTGGAAGATTCTTTTTTTGCTTCTTTTTCATAACTTTTATTATTTTATATAAACAAAAAAAAAAATTAAATAAATAATTTATTAAAATTTCTTTAGATGTGTCGTTACTTTAATTATGAAAAACAATCAAAACATTCTTAAATTTCCAAATCCAATTGAAACAAAAAAATTTAAATATGCAAAAATTAGAGATGAAATTGAAAAAATCCTATTTAATTATGCTCTAAAAGAAAAAGATTTATGGGCAGTTGCTTTAGCTGCAGGTAGATTCGCATCAATGAATTTGGAAAGAATAGATGGAACAGAAAAGACCTTAGATTTCTTTAAAAATTGTATTGAAACTGAAAGAAAAAAAAAAATCTAAGCTATTCTAGAGACGTTTCCAGAAATTTGCGCTCCTGAATCAACCGAAAGTGAATTTGTTTTTAATTTTCCATCAACTGTTCCGGTGTTTGAAACTTCTAAATGATCTGCAGTTACGTCTGCGTCTGCTTTACCCTCAATTCTTACATGTTCAGCGTTAATTTTTCCGCTAAACAAACTAGATTGTTCTATTATTAAAGATTTAGCTACTACACTTCCTTTAAATGTTCCAGCTATAATAACCTGCCCTTCTTTGGATTCAAGAATACCTTCCATTAGTAAGTCTTTATTAATATAGGTTATATCACTCATTTGAATCTCCTTATTTTACTTTTTTTCTTCACTGGATTCTGAATCACTGTTGATATTTTTTTTATTCTTGAATTTTTTTTCGTCCCAGTTATGGATGATCTTGCAATTTAAAGCAGCGCCTCTATCCATTTGTAAGGATTTATAATTAATTTCACCGGTAATCACCGATGTGTCTGTAAGCCATACTGAATCTGCTTTAATTTTTCCTTGATAATTCCCTGATATCACAACTAGTTCAGAAGCAATTGAACCCTCTAGATTGGCATTTTTTCCAACAGTAACCTTTTCTGATTTTATGTCAGCTTCAACTCTTCCATTAATTTCAATGGTTGAGGCATTAGAAATTTTTCCCTTAAATATTGCTCCTTTACCGATTATGGATTGACTATCTGCCATAAATTAAACCTTTTTTGCTTTCTTTGTAGTTAAATTTTTTTTATTAGATTTTTCACTATTTTCTAAACCCTTAATAAGCTGAACATCAAGTCTTGCACCTGGTTGGGCTTTAAGGTTATTGTAATATAAATTACCCTTGATGCTTGCAGTAGATTCAATAGCTAGTGTATCTGCGAAAACATCACCAGTAAAATTACCTCCAATTGTAGAATATAAAGATTTAATATTCCCTCTTAGTTCACCCTCTGAGGAAATACTAATGTGATCGCACTCAATGTTCCCTTTAACCTTACCTTTTAGAACAAGATTACCACTGCATTTAATGTTACCATTTATTTGCATTTCAACTCCAATTACACTTGAAGAGGATTGAGTCTTTTGTATTTTGTTAGTATCTCTTGAAAACATTTTTAAATTTTATTTGTACTTTTTTTGCAAATTTCCTGCCAAACTCAACTATTTTAAAGTGTTTTTTGTTTGATTAACCCAATATAAGATTTATAATGCTTACCACAAAAAAAATTAAAAAAAAAGTTTAAAAAAATAATAATTGGCTTACTAAATGCATAACATAAACTCACATATTAAGAAAAATGACTGAACAAGTAATTAACATAAGAGATAGGATCGAAAGAATGAGAACCCAAATGACAGGGTCCAAAGAAGCAGTGGTTAAAAAAAAAGCTGAAATTCAACCTGCTGTCAATAAATCTCTAAACTCCGATTCGATAAAGACCGCAGATTTCATTGAGTCTGAAAGTAAAGCTAATAAACAAACAAATATAAAAAACCTAAGCGTATCACAGGTTGACAAAGAAAAAATTGAAGAACTATCTTCTGAAGTAAAATTTGAAAAAAAAATTCAAGAATCCCAAAAAAAAATCGATGAAGATAATTTTCAAAATCAAAATAAAAAATATCAGAAAAATTTTTCAAATAAAACCTATAAAGATTATCAAAACGAAAATATTTTTGATGAAAATAAAAAATCTATAAAACTTGACGAAAATCAAGCCTTTCCTCAGTTTAATCTGAATGTTAGTAACCCAATTTCTTGGAAATTAATGCTTTTAATTATGTTGATGCAACTTCTAACTAATATTATGTTAGTGGTAGTTCTTTATTTAAAGTAAATTAATGCATCAACTTTTTAAAAAAATTTTAAACGAAAATTTAAAATCTAGTCCTAAATTTGGGAGGTCAGATGAAGGGTCAAACAAGTTAGGTGAAATTTTAAGAGAAAGAAGATTTCTATATTTCACCAAGAATGGACCAATTGAGATAGTTTTTAACATTAAGCATTACCTCTCAGCCTTAATTTTATCTGCAGTTTTTTTATTTAAAGTAGTTCAGTTTTTATTTTTTGGAGCCACAACTTTTTTTAACTATTTAACATTTAAAAATAATCAAGTTATAAATCAAAAATTTACTGATTCTGAAATAGAAACATTAAAAAATATTGCTAATGACGTTATTAATTCAGAAAATATTAAAACAAAAGACGATTTTCCTAATGAAGAAATTAAATTTGAGAAGATATCGCAAAATGAAAAGAACAACACAGAAACAAGAATTGATGTCAAAGAAAAGTTGGATAACATAAAATCTTTAGTTTCTGATTTTGGAAAAAGCTTTACAACAGATATAGTAAAATCTGACGAAGTACTCTTTGAACAGTTTTCTGATTTAGCAAGTCCTGAGATGATTGCTTTTGAACTTAAAAACTCTTTTGAAACGAAAAAAGAACTTGCTCCAAAAATAAAGAAAGAAACATTCTCTTACAAAGATCTTCCAGTAATACCATTCATTGCCCCAAGAACAAAAAAGTTAAAGATAATAAATTTCACAAAAAAATTAGATCTAGAAATTTCACAGTTAGTAAATGTTTTTAAATCGCTCAATCTTAGTCCTGATAATATAAATCTTAAAGAGATTGAAGATTATTTAAAAAAGATTGATTTAGGAGCAGATAATGAAGAGTTGATTGAAGATACTTCCCTGAGATTCCAATTCTTAGAGGAACTTAAAAATGCAATAATTTTTCTTCCTTTAAAACCACCAATGCAATATTATTATGTTTCAAGTCCTTATGGTTTTCGCATACACCCAAAATCAAAATTAAGACAAATGCATCATGGAATTGATATGGCAGGAACGTGGCAGGAAGAAGTACGTGCTCCAGCTGATGGTTACGTTTCGTTCTCCGGTAGAAACGGATCTTTTGGTAAATCTATAAAAATAGTTCATAAACATGGTGTGACTACTCTTTATGGTCATTTGCACAGACTTAAA
>MDSZ01119952.1_pt1 | contig 13621 bp, 10 predicted proteins | sample 811201 | NCBI WGS metagenome assembly MDSZ01 (sample SAMN05326647, study PRJNA326480) | marine metagenome | isolation source: seawater | place: Indian Ocean: North | collected 2010
AAAATATTTTAAGTACAAAAGTTAAAACACAATAGGAGTGAATAATGACTAAAAAAGACCTTGTAAAAATAATACAAGAAGCGGTTCGTAGAGAAGTAAAAAAAGAAATACAGAAGATATTTATAAAAGAAGAATCTTCACCTACTTTAGAAGAAGTCATTCCGAAAGTTACTAAACAAGTTTCTTCAACAAAGAAAGAAGTAAAATATTCTAAAGACGAAACTATCAATAACATTTTAAATGAAACTATTGGTTTATCTAAATCTCAACAAGATGAATATCCTACTGTAACTGGTAAAGCTTTTGATACAAATCGTATGGCAGAGTTAATGGGTTACAGTCAACCTGATGAAGTTCAACGTGATATGGTAGCTGTAGATACTATGAAAAAAGCAGGTGTAAATTCAGAACAAGTCCCAGAACACGTAACAAATGCTTTAACACGAGACTATTCAGATTTAATGAAAGCTATGAATAATAAAAAAGGTAATTAATGAGTGCAAGAGAAAATGATTTAAATCCTAATACTTATATTGGATTATCTTTTCCATTACGAAGAGATATAAATAATGACTTCGCCTTGACTAAAAATTCATTACAACAATCAAGACATAATTTAAGAAACTTGTTATTAACTCAAGTAGGTGAACGAGTAGGTCAACCTGAATTTGGTAGTAGATTGAGAGAGTTGTGTTTTGAACAACAAAATGATGAACTTCCAATAAGGCTCGAAGAAGAAGTTAGAAGAGCAACTGGTGTCTGGTTACCATATATTAATATTCAAGAAGTGAACACACTTACAGAAGAGGGTGATAAAAATAAAATTTTTGTAGAGGTAAAATTTTCAACTACGTTAAATCCACAAACAATGGAATCAATAACTTTAGATGCATCATACGGAGCTGCTTTGGTTGTTGGTTCAGATGGTTTACAATATAGAAGATAGGAAAATTAAATGGCTAGAACAAGTACAAAAAAGAATATGGTAAAACAAGTAAATTATCTTAATAAAGACTTTAGTGACTTTAGAGATAATCTGATTGAATTTGCTAAAGTATATTTTCCAAACACATATAATGACTTTAACGAATCATCACCTGGTATGATGTTTATTGAAATGGCAGCTTACGTTGGTGATGTTCTCTCTTATTATATTGATTCACAATTTAGAGAATCACTTTTAGCTTATGCAGAAGAAAAAAGAAACGTTTATAATATAGCTCAATCATTCGGATATAAACCAAATGTTACATCACCTTCTTCAGTTGTATTAGACGTGTTTCAGACCGTCCCGGCATTAAATGAAAAACCTGATGAAAGATATGCACTCAATGTTAAGGCTGGTACTCAACTCACATCAACTAGCACTGGTACTACATTTAGAACTTTAGAAGATGTCAACTTTAAATTTTCAAGTTCTTATGAACCTCGTGATGTAACAATTTTTGAAACTGAAGATAATATACCAACAAAGTATTTATTGAAAAAACAGGTGAAAGCAGAAAGTGGTAATATAGTTACCGAAACATTTACATTCGGTACTGCAGAAAAATATACTCAAATAAAATTATCTAATCCAAAAGTTATTGAAATAATCTCTTGTACTGATAGTGATGGTAACACTTGGTCTGAAGTTGATTCTTTAGCAAGAGATACAGTATTTACTGATATTGAGAACAATGCAACTAACGACCCTACTTCTGTAATTAACAGAGAGATATCACCTTATATTCTTAAATTAAATAAAACATCTCGTAGATTCACAAGATATATTGACCAAAATGATTCATCTATATTGAGATTTGGAGCAGGTATATCTAATAATCCAGATGAAGAAATTATACCAAACCCTTCTATGGTAGGTTCGACTTTACCAGGTAGTCCAAGTTTTTTAACAAAAGCATTCGACCCAAGCAACTTTTTAAATACAAAAGCTTTTGGTTTAGCACCTTCCAATACAACACTTACTATCAAGTATTCTTATGGTGGTGGTATTGATGATAATGTCAATAGTGACGATATAACATCAATATCAAGTATTTCATATGAAATACAAGATGAGTTACTATCAACTACTTCAGTTCAAGAGTCAAAAGACTCAGTCTCATTTATTAACCCACTACCAGCAACTGGTGGTTCAGCTGGTGAATCAGTCAGAGAAGTTAGAGAAAATGCATTAGCCTATTTCCAATCACAACAGAGGGCTGTCACTAAAGAAGATTATATTGTACGTGCTTATTCATTACCAGCAAAATATGGTAATATTGCAAAAGTACATTTAGTACAAGACGACCAATTAAATAAGTCTGTAGGTACATCTGAATTAGAACGAACAATACAAGAAAGTGACGTTGGTAAAACAATAAAATCTGTACAAGTTAGAACACCTAATCCTTTAGCGATGAATATGTATACATTAGGATTTGATTCAAATAAAAAATTAACACCTTTAAATCAGACAGTAAAAGAAAACTTAAAAACTTATTTATCACAATATAGACTTGTGACTGATGCAGTAAATATTAAAGATGCATACGTTATTAACATTGCTGTGAACTTTGCAATATTGACAAAAGCTGAATTTTCAAAGAATGATGTTTTACTTAGATGTGTTGCGACAGTAAAAGATTTCTTTGATATTGATAGGTGGCAAATAGGTCAACCGATTGTATTAGCTGATATTGCATATGAGTTATCATTAGTAGAAGGTGTTGCATCAGTTGTACCACCAATTGATTCAGACACCGTTATAAAAATTGAAAACAAATACAAAGCAGGTGAAGGATACTCCGGTAATTTTTATGATATTAAAAATAGTATGATTGACGGTGTCTTGTATCCAGCACTTGACCCTAGTATTTTTGAAGTTAAATTTCCAAACGCAGACATCAAAGGTAAAGTTGTCGGTGATAATTTAGGTATAGTGGAGTAAGTTAATGCATTATTTTATATTTCCTGAAAAAGATACAACAATATTTGAGGCTAGTTCAAGTTTAAACTCTGGGCTAGATGAAGTATTAGAAATCAGAAAAAACGTTAGTGATACTGGTGCTAGTGTTGATGTCTCAAGAATTTTAATGAAATTCGATACAACGTTTTTTCAAGAAGCTTCTTCTTCTGGTTTGATACCTCAAACTGGTAGTAGAGCTGTAAAGTATTTTTTAAATCTATATGATGCAAACCCAAAAGCATTAGCAGCATCACAAAGTTTATTTGCTTATGCAATAAGTGGTTCTTGGGATATGGGTACTGGTCGTTCATATGATAACCCTCAGACTTCAGATGGTTGTAGTTGGAAATATAGATATAGTGAAACTGATGGTACATTATGGGCGAGTGGTAGTGGTGCCAATGATGGAGCAGGTGGAGTTTGGTATAGTTCTAGTGTAGCACCAGCAGCATCAGCTTCATTGAATCATCAATCAAGAGATTTAAAAATAGATGTTACAGGTACGGTAAATAATTGGGTAAATGGCACTGTCATAAATGACGGTTTTTTGATTAAACGAAGTGGTAGTGTTGGTAATAATCACCCGTCAGCATCAGAGGGTAATACAGATAGATTAGGTAGTTTTTCATTTTTCTCATCAAACACTCACACAATATTTCCACCAACATTAGAAGCAGTATGGGATGATTCAAGTTGGACTACTGGTTCGTTAGATGCATTAACTTCTGCTAATTTAGAAGATAGTGTAATTTATATGAAAGGTTTACGACCAGAATATAAAGAAAATTCAAGAGCTAGATTTAGAGTTGTTGGTAGAGAAAGATTCCCATCAGCAACATACTCAACAACACCTGCAGGATTGACAATAAAATATTTACCAAGTGGTTCTTCATTCTACTCAATTACTGATGCGGAGACAAATGATATTATAGTACCATTTGGTACGGGTTCTAAATTAAGTTGTGATTCAACGGGTAACTATTTTAATTTAGATTTACAAGGTTATCAACCAGAAAGATATTATACATTACAATTTAGAGTAGTGACAGATGAAGGTACTGCTGATGAGTTAGACCAATATTATGATGAAGGATTCACATTTAAGGTAAGTCAATAATGCCATATACAAAAACAGAATTAGAAACTGTAGACTTTTATCAAGAATTTGTATCTAAACTTAGAACAAGTTATTTGGAAGACTTAAAAGAGTTTGCATTAATAGGATTTAGAAGAAATAATATTCTATATTCTTTTGAAGATATAATATCATCAAACGGTATAGAGAATGTAGATATAGCACCAGGTTCACAATATCACGACTACATAACAAAAGAACAGCTAGAATTATCTAAAACGAATACCACTCAGTCTTATCCAAGATATATTAGAAATAACAGTTTAGAAAAAATAATCGATAGAAGTATATCTGAATTAGCAACAGAAAGTTTTGCGGTAACGTTACCTAATAATATTCAAAATGGTGACGTAATCACAGACGAGGACCCTACAAATTATGATAGATGGTTAGTTCAAAATAATCAAAAAAGAAAATTTGTTGACTTAGCAATATATTACGGTCAAGATTATGTTTTAGGTACATTGAAAACATTAACTAATAATGAAATAGAGAATATACCTGATGGGGAACCAATAGGATAATGAGTAGATTAAACGAAAAAGATTTAGAACTGATACAAACTGGTCAAACAGTAGATTTATCTTCAGTAGAAAATGCTTATTACGGTGGTGAATTTACTACTAATCAAAATGATTGTGTAGAAGTTTTAATATACGATACAAATGAAAATTTATTAGAAACAGGTATTGCTGATGTTTCAGATTATTCTTATGATAAAGATACTGGTATAAAATTAAACACTGGTACTATACTTAGAAAAATGGGATATGACAGAGGTAAGTATGTAGTGAAATATAATTTTTTAAGAAAAGTGGCGGGTTCATACGAAACTGTTCTTGTTGATTCTGAAGGTAGGATATTCAATGGTGACAACTATCATATAATGGATAATGGTAAAATTATGACTGGTGTAACACATACAGATTTTTCAAAAGAACTTTTTTTGAAAGAGTATAAATATTTTGTACACGAGATTTCACCTTCAAGAAAAGAAGTTAGGATAGCACCACAATCTATAAATGATAATGAGTACTTAACTCGTTTTTTAGAAGCACAAGTGACTTCGAAAAAAATCAGTATTGCGGAAAGTGATTCTCTTTCTTTATATGCAGATAGAGATGCTTTGAAAGGTGATAGTAAAACAATGAAATTATCTGGTGATACATCACAACTAACACAACAGATGATAGGTGGTTACGTATCTATAAATAATGCATTTATACAAGAATTTTTACCACCACCTGCAACTACAGATGGTACACAAACACCAGGAGCAACTGAAGAATTAGAATCATCAGTAATACAAGCTCAATTTTTTATATCAAATGATAGCTTAGCTTCTTATGAAAAAGGTGACAGAAATCTAACTAGATTAGTTGAGATTTTCAAAGGTTTGAGTGATACTGATTATCCGACTGATGTAGGTCCAGAAAACCCAAATCCAATTGTTAATCTAGCTACATCACCATTTGGGCATGATGATATTGTATTTAAACGAAAAGAAAAAAATATTTCAAATATTCAAGAGTTACGCAATAATGTTCGAGTACAGTACAAATGGCAAGGTCCTGATAGTCCCAATACTATAAGTCTAAAAAGTAATTCAAGTAAACCAAATGTAGCAACTAAATATACTTGGGAATTAACTGGTTGGGATTATGATTCAGACCCAGATGATTTTAGTAGAATCACTGCATGGAGTGACTCTAATACAAAAGGTGATGTTGAATTTGTAGAACCAAGAGCAGAACTATCATCACCGTTGAAACTAATTTTAAACTCTAGTAATGGTAGTGAAATAACAATAAGACTTCATCAAAAACATTTAAACGTTGGTGTTAAGTTAACAATTGAACCTAAAGATGGTCAACCAAGCACTTTACATATACCAGCATTTATAAGTGTAGGGTAATAAGCGAATGATTATATTAACGAATAATGGATTGAATAGTGGTAACGTAGGTAAACTTGATAGTGCTATTTCATTCGAGACAACTACTGTAGCTGATGGTTATCGTTGGTCATTAACAATACCTGATGGTAGTAAGATTGGTGTCAGTAGTGGTCAAGGTAGACAAGTTGTTTTCACACTAACAAATTACTTACAAGTAGAAGCTAAAAATAATGGTGATTATTTACTCACAGTAACTCCAACCAGAGAAATAAAACAAGGTGGTGATTCAGACCCAGAAATCGAAACATTACCTGTTGAAGAGTATAAATTTTCAATAGATTCTATCGTTGATGATAGAATTGCTGTTTATATACCTTTTGTTTCAACAATTACTGATATTAAAGATGATACAATAAGTTTAAGTACATCATGGAATGAATTAAAAGATAAACTTAGTAGTCAAATTTTAGAAGATAGATTAACACCAATAGATATATTTCGCAACGCCAATATAACATATAATATAAACAATAAAAGAGATTTAAATACATTTTTACATTTCGGTGATGATAAAATGTTGCTTACTACAAATGTAAAAACTGATGAAGAAACCTTTGAAGAAACACCATACTCAGCAATATATAAATTATATGAACCTTTACCAGACGATATTGAAGAAAAAGATAAAGTATATATAGTCAAAGAGATTTTACCTCAAGTAACAGAAACAGTAGAGTTAAAACCATACGACCAAGAAGACGAAGACGTATTGGTATTGAGAGTACCTGATTCAGCCCAAGTAGATTCCCCAATTACAAAACGTTCAACTGAATATAAAAATTATGATGATTTAGTCACAAGTGATGCTAGATTACAAAAAGAAATAGAAGATAAATTTTTAATTGAAAAACCAAAAGAATTAAATATTGATTATTCTAATTATGAAAACTTTATTAATTTTTCATCTGCTAAAAAACGATTAGAAAACTTTAAATATAAAATTGAATTACTTGAATCATATACAGCTGAAAGTGCTTCATTAGTTAATATATCTAATTCTCAAAGAGACTTAACTATTGTTGATAATAAAATAAGAAACCTAAAAACTAACTTCGATGGTTACGAAAACTATCTTTATAATACAGAATCATCTTATGTCACAAGTTCAATAGGTGAGTTTCCAAATGCTAGTTGGCCTAAAACAGGTAGTGGTACTTATGATGACCCATTTGTACCAGTAAGCTCATCTAATTCAACATTTACAGATTGGTATGGTAGTATTGGTAGTGAAACAGGTCAACTGTATAGCGCCTCATTATATGATATAGCTAATCAAAATAGATTAGTAAATTTATTACCAACACACGTAAAAGAAGATATTGAAAATAAACAATTTTTTGATTTTCTTGATATGATTGGTCAACAATTTGACGAGATATGGTCATACACTACAGCAATGTCAGAAATTACAGATAGACAAAATGATTTATCAGAAGGTTTTTCTAAAGAGTTAGTTTTGAATATAGCAAAGTCTCTAGGTTGGACTCAGCAAGATGGTAAAGACTTATTAGATTTAAGTCAAATCGCTTTTGGTCAAAAACTTACTGGTTCGACTTATTCACTCTACACATCAGGTTCATTGAGTTCACCACCTGAAGGTGATATATCCAAAGAAATTACAAAAAGATTAATTGCGAGTATGCCATACTTGTTAAAAGCAAAAGGTACATTAGGAGCATTGAAGGGTGTATTGAATTGTTATGGTATACCAAGTAGCATACTACGTGTTAGAGAATATGGTGGTTTACAAAAACAAAATCAAAAAGCACAATTTGAAATAGCTAGAAAGTTTACAAGAGCATTAAGATTTAAAGGTGCTCAATACGTTTTAACATCTTGGGATGATGATGATACTACGAATAGAAAACCAGATACTGTTGAGTTTAGATTTAGAGCAGTTTCAGGTTCAGACCAAATTCTTGTACAAAAAGATACAGATTGGGCTATAAAATTAAAAGATAATAATTCTGCTGATAATAAAGGTACTGTTGCTTTCATGCTCACTGGTTCTTTTGGTTTACAAGAAATAAGTTCTTCTTTATTACCAATCTACGACGGTGAGTATCATTCTGTTATGTTGAGAAAAACTAAAATTGAACCTGAGTTATTTTTATTTCCCTCAATTGAAACTGCAAGTCTATTTAATCCACCTTTTATAAAAGGTATATCAAATGCCGAAAATGGTGATATACAAATAGTAAGTAGTTCTAATGTAGCTAAGTCTGGTACAAAAAGTTTAAGTCATATCAATACATCATATGACGGTTCTTCATTTTCAAAATTTTATAAAAAACCATCAAACGATATAACTGATAGTATATCTGCAGCAAGTGTAAGTCAAGGTGAAACATTTATGTTTTCTGCATATGCTAAAGTTTCTTCGAGTGTAGTTGATTCTGTTGGTAGACTTAGTTTATTTGAATTAGATTCAAATGAAGAAATCGTTAATTGGGACCAAGAATTTGAATATAGTTTACAAGATGGTGGTATAAAATCATCTGAACAAGTCGGATTGAATGAAACAGAGTGGAAACAAATCGTAGTTGAAAAAACAATGAAGTTTCCAAATACTGCTAACTTAGGTGTACGATTTGAAAATCTTAAACCTCAAACAACTATTTTTTGGGATGATATATCGTTAAGAAAAGTTTCATCTAATACAGATTCTATAAATGATAATTTTAACTATGATTTATATGTTAAGAAATATGACTCTGGTGTGGATAGAATAGTACATTCTTCAAAATCAACATTACATATTACAGGCTCAGCTTCGCAATCATATAACGCTTCGTGGACAGGTAGTGGTAATTTATATATAGGCGGTGACAATAGTGGTACAGCATCAGGTGTTTTCAATGCCGATAGATTCGGTGGTTCGATGATGGAGTTTAGGTTGTTAAGTGAACCACTAAAAGAAGAGTCATTTAATCTTCACGTATCAAACCCAAAATCATACACTGGTAATACACCGTCTTCATCATATTATAATGTATCAAGAAGATTTTCGTTTGATGATAATAAAACATTATCAGATGGTGATAGTATCAGAGACGTGAAAGCAAATCAAACAACCACTCAAACAGGTAGTGCTTTTGGTTTTGACGGTGAGAATACGTTTGAAAGTGTGGTAGATAAAACAAAAACAATTGTACCTAATTCTGGTCCAAATCGTAGAACTGCCACTAAGATTAGAATTGAAAATAATTTTTTAAGTGGTAGTGGTGCTTCATTAAGTATAAATAAAAGATATGACGTAAGTTCAAATGATTTTGCTCCCTTAGATTCACCAAAACTTGGTATTTATTTTTCACCAGTTGATGTTGTTAATGAAGATATAATTTCATCATTTGCTAATTTAGATTTCAATCAATTCTTGGGTGACCCAAGAGATGTATTTGAGGAAAGTTATTCTGGACTAAGTGACATTTCAAAACAATACTTTCAGAAATACACATCTGGTAGTGCTACGTTTTGGGACTACATGCATATTATTAAATACTATGACCAATCTGTATTTAAACAATTGAGAAAACTTGTACCTGCAAGAGCAAAATCTCAAATGGGTACATTGATTGAAGGTAATATATTTGAACGGTCTAAGTCACCAGTACAAAGAAATAATCCAACCATAACTCAACCTTCGTACGAAGATAATATTAATATATCACGTTTTGTAGATACATTAGCATACGGTGAACAAGAGCAGAGTGGTTCTATAATTACAATCGAAACTGAATATCCAAATTATACAGGTGAAATCGATAGTACTGCAACTTTCAGAACACCATCTTTATATACATTGAATCAATCACTACACAAATATGTAAATGATGAAACTCTTTATATAAGTGGTTCTGCTAAATTTGGTGGGCCGAATAAAGTATTTAGTGAACCAACAGGTTCAATTATACTTGATAATAGAAAATCAGAACTCAATCAACAATATAAATTTTTCTATACAAGTTCAGCACATTACGCACAGAGTCAATTAACATCACTTGATAGATATGTAAACTTATATAGTTCTAAGTCTTTAGTAGAAACTGATTTAGACCCAGAATATCAACACGTGACAGCTCTAAATAGAAGTTTTTATGAGGGTGTTAAAAACACAATATCAACAACAATTGACGGTGATTCTCCTGTTGTTATCAGAGTAACATCACCAACAGTCGCAGTACCGACTGATTCTACTGATACAAACTTAAACGTCATAGATTCGGAGTAATTAAATTGTTAAAAAACTTAGAACATATATATTTATTAACAGTAAAGTTATATCAAATTTTAAATCTTGGAGATAAAAAATGGGCTTTTTAGATAACTCGAGCATTACAGTAGATGCTATATTAACAAAAAGAGGTAGGGAAATCTTATCACAAGGTGGTAATTTTAATATTACTAAGTTTGCACTTAGTGATGAAGAAATAGATTACACACTTTATGACGTAACACACCCAGATGGTACAGATTCTTATGGTGTAGCGATAGAGAATATGTCTTTATTAGAAGCAGCACCTAATAGAAAAGCATTCAATAGTTTTCTTGTAAATGAATCTTTAGCAGGTGTAAAAGTGAATGTTGCAAAGTTAGATTATCCAAGTGTAAACACATTCGCAGAGATAGCAATTTCACCGACTACTATTGGTGGTGCAGCAGAAAACTATACATTTACGATTGAAAATACAAATATTGTAAAATTCAAAAGTGTTCCATCACAAAAAGTTCATACAGCTAAAACTGCTACGTTGATAGCACAATCTATTAACCCAGGAGCAACAACTACTGTTACAGTTCAAGGTGAAACTTCTGCAATATCAAATGTAATCACTATATCTGTAAAGGCAGATGAAGGTAGCACAACACCTCCAGATGGACCTCAAGACCCTGCTAATGGTGGTGGTACTGGTAATACTGGAGGTTCTGGAGGTTCTGGAGGTTCTGGTGGTTCTGGTGTATACGAAGCACCTTAATTTTAAATTATGAGGAATAAAATATGTCAATGTTCAAACCATTAACAGAAGATGATAAAGTATCTGATGTAGCTATTGTTACTTCAGGTGTTTTTCAAGACGGAGCTTCAAGTATAACTACGTTCTTTACATCATCTACACAATACACAAATACTGGTGACTACAATGTAGATTTATACAGATATGACCCAGCAACTAATTCATCAGCATCTGTTCAATTTGGTGTTGCTTATGGTCACGTAGAGGGTAGTGCATCTCTTGGTTTACCTGGTACAGCAGGTGATAGAACTACAGCAGCAGTATTTGGTCAGTTCAACAATTTGATTAACCCACCACAAACACAAAGATTTAAATTTGGTAGTTTAGATGATGGAAAACAATTTTATGCGTTAACATTCAATAGAGCAAGAATTAGAGAATCATTAGAACCAGGTGGTTGGGAACTACATATTAATGACGGTAATCATACGATAAAATTAATTGATGATTCAAGTACTAACAAAGGTGGTAATACAGACCAAAGAAATTTTTCACCAGAGTATAATATTGTTAGTGGTACTCTCGTAGGTGGCACTACAATTCAAAAAGCAGCTACTGATGAAAATGAAACACAAGGTTCATACGGTTTATTTTATCCAAGTTTAGGTAGTATGGTATTTAATCCAATAAGATTACAAAACGCACCATTGAATTTAATTACAAAAAGTGGTTCTAATAGTGATGATAGAAATGCTAGACTTTTTTCTAATGCTATTAAAGAGGGTGCATACTTTTCAGCAAAAAGACAAGAAGAAATAACATCGAGACATTTTTTCGTAAGAGCTACAGCGAAAGAGTTTAACCATACATCAAATGAAACTTTTTATACAGAGTCAGTATCAGGTGTTAAAAGAGTTATACCTGGATTACAAAAAGACCCTAAGACATTCATAACAACTGTCGGTATGTATAATGCTGATAATGAATTGTTAGCTATAGCAAAATTAAGTAAACCAATCATCAAATCAAAATCAAGAGAAGCTCTTATTAAAGTTAAACTTGATTTCTAAAAGGGGTAAAAAATGTCATTCAAGAAAAATCTTGAACCAGAAGATATTTTAATATCCTCATTTGAAACACATAAAACATTTGCTCTAACCGAGGCTGATAGTGGTAGTGGCGTCTATGCTATAAATTTAGTCAAACCTACTGATTCAAATCTTCACGACTTTGATATAAATACAGCAACTACTAAAACAATTTCTTCTAGTGTGTTTTATAGTGTACCAACATATCAAACTATTTATAAACTATATTATAGAGATATAACACAAATGAGAGGTAGTATTGATTATATACGAGGTGTGCCTTCAGCTTCAGATGCAGTTTTATCATATACACATACTGAACCATTATCCACTTTAGATAACTCTACAAGAAGAAGAACATATAGTTTACGTAGACCATACACGAGACAACTACACGACACAGCGAACGTTATTTCAGTATCACAAAAACTATATGGTGAAAGAGTAAGACCAGGCTCTGTCACAATTACAGACAATAGTACCGACTCAACTATCATATTAAAAGATGACGGTAGAGGTAATTTATACGATACAGATTTTTCTTCAAGCTATTCAAACAAAGCACTCACAGCTCAAGGTAGTGGTAGTGTAGTAGGAAACTTTTTCTACGATGATGGTTTAGCTGTAATCACACATACAGGCTCATATAAAGACATTAGCACTGGCAATGGTTCTGATGGATTCACTATAGAATTTGATTCAACTCAAACTGTATACGAACGAGAGTATGTATGTAGAGTAGATGAAAATGAATTTCAACACACTAATAACAAAAGTATAAAACAAGGTTTCAGTAGTAGTGTAGCGATAGAAGGTTTTCAACATTCATTAGAAGGTCACAGTATATATGATACCTTCAATTATAACGTTGTTGGTTATTCAACAAGTTCTTGGAGTACTTCTGGATATGAAATCGGTACACAACTTATAGGTGAGGCCTCTCATTCAAACTTTGCCACATATGTCACAAATATTGGTTTATACAATGACCAAAACGAACTACTAGCTCTAGGTAAATTAGCAAAACCAGTCAAAAACGACAAAGAAATGTCACTTGCATTTGTTGTGAGATTCGACACAAACTAGCCCACTATTTCGCAATATATATTATATTTATGTATAGGTAGAGGTGTAACCCACTTTTAACCTATATAACTAAACGGGGAGATTTACATTGCGTAAATTTTTATTAAGTTTAATATTGTTGATGAGTTTTTCTTATACTCAAACACCAATAATTAGACTTATGCAATCAAGAGAATATAAAACACCTAAGTTTTGGTGGAGAGACCAAGAAACTTTTAAACTAAGAGGTTACTTGGCGGATGATACTACTGGTATGAACACATCTAATGCCACAGTAGGTGTTGCATATAAAAACAACAACTTTGATGCTTGGAGAGATTCAGTAATGACTGTTGCCGTTACACTTGATGATAACGGAGCAAGTGTTACTGCCTTTCGTTTAGATTTAGCTTTTGACAATGATTTATTTACTTGGGGACACGACTCAACTCACGTTGAAAAAGGAGCTTA
>MDSZ01241101.1_pt1 | contig 13621 bp, 22 predicted proteins | sample 811201 | NCBI WGS metagenome assembly MDSZ01 (sample SAMN05326647, study PRJNA326480) | marine metagenome | isolation source: seawater | place: Indian Ocean: North | collected 2010
ACCATCATATCCAATATAATAAGGTGGATCTGTTAGAACCATATCTACTGAATTATCTTCAATATCTTTTAGAAACTCAATACAATCTTTATTTTCTAAAATCATTTATTATCTAAAAACCATTCTTCATCTTTATATGACAACTCATACAATGAAGTATCTGCTAAGTTTACTTTTACAGTATTCAAGTTAGTAGTTGAACCAGGTTTTCTATTATTATCATTTTCTATCAAAGTACTCATAACATATTCAGTATGAGGTTTTATAATAAGTACACATCTTTCTTTGTGGAAAACACCAAAGTAGTGGTCGTGTTTCGCGTAAGCTTCTTTCCAATCAGTCTTAGTACCATAAGCTCCATTATATATACCTGAAATGGTTAGAGGTGCGTAAATATCACCTTTTTTATTCTTTACTTTACCAACAAGGTTACGAACCTCTTCATCACTTACAGCTTTACTTTTATATTCTGCCATTATACCTTTATAAGTGTCGTGAGCGTCAGCTCCATATTTTTCACTACCCTTACCAGCTGAAATCTTATCAAACGCCACGTGTCCTTTCAAATACTTTGCCATCGAGGGTTCACGCCATTTAGTCTTATCGGTTATCTTTTTATAACCATCTTTCTCACCCTTTAGAACCAATGCGTTAGCTATTTCCTCATAAGAGTAGTTTTCTACCAACGCATCTACGTTTTTCATTTTCATAACTTTAATTTTTTCCTCATTTAACATATATGATCTTACAACAATTAATTGATTAAGTCAAGTCTTTTTTTATATTGTGTGATATTCATCACACTACCCATTTACCCTTACGAATAAGCTCCATTGCCTTCCTCTGAGTAGAATTACGGAATTGACCTTTTTCGTTATGACCTTCACCTCGTTTAACTCTTTCCTCGTGCATCTTCATTGGATTGAAGATATGAGTAGGTGATTTATTTGGATCCTTTACAGACCTACGAAATAACATCTCAATCAATAAGGTTTTTTCTCGTTCAGTAAAATGAACTGGAACGATTTCTCCACGAGAGCCTTTTCGGACAATCGGTAAAGAAACTTTCCGTTTGATTTCTCGAACTTCTTTTAATAACTTCAAATTCATACTTGAATATACGAAATAAAACAAGTCAAGTCAAGTCTTTTTTTCACTTTTTTTAGTGAGTAGTATTATACGGTCTTTACTCCACCTTTACGAACCCGTTTATCTCCATCCATAATAGTTACTGGGTCAGTTGGATCCGTTGGTACTGCTTTACCTGGTAATTCATCACTATCATCAAATTGTTCTTTACCAAGTTCTCGCTTCAATATTTTTTCTTTTGTTTCACCATATACTTCCCACCAGTTTTTTCTTCTAACTGGGCCCAGTTGACGGGGCATCTCACCTTGTCTAAGTACTAGCGCCTGATTAAACGCTACAACTAACATAACTGCTAATGGGTCAAACACGAAGATAAGAATAAAGATAAAGAACTTAACAACAGAATCGATATCTGTATTGAATATTTTTGCAAGATATATTGCAGGGCCAACATCTACTCCAGTTTCCACTAATCCAACTTTCAAATCTGATATGTCTTGTTTGATATTAAGTATCTCATCATTTAAATCTAATACCTTTGGATTATATTCCTCACGAAGTTGTCTTTTCGCTGTAATATAATTATCAGGTAACGCTGCGATAGATTGTTCTAATTCTTCTTTTAGATAAACTTTATCTTCTTCTAATTGAGCCAATCTATCTTCTTTATAAAATAATGTGGTAGTTTGTTTTTCGAATTGTATTGTTGCACCTTGATACGCATTACTCAAGTATCCAAAAATACCTGCTGATGTAATACCTATCAACACAACAACTGCTAAAGTCATATATGATTTTTGTAGCCAGTTTATCTGTTTCCAATATCTGTATATGAATGCCGCTGTAACCAATTTACCAAGTTCCAATGAACCTGCCATAATGATTACTGATAATGCGGCCCCACTAAATAATTTAGATAAACCAAATACTGAAAAGAATCCAGCACTTCCAGCAATCAATAGAGCGGATATTCCCAACCATATGTGGAAATTTTTAGACCGTTCCATTATTGTCTCCTATTTAATCTTCTTCTAATTCGACAAGATTTTGTAATGCTTCTAATGAATTCTTGATTCCACGACATATCCGTAAATACAAATCATCTTGTGCTGATGTATCTTCTGGTATTCGTGCATATAATCTATCAACTTCATTTTGAATATTATCTATCTTATCCAATACTTCATTTTTTCTACGCATTGTATGACCTTTTGTTATTAATAAATATCTTATAATTCCATTTGTTTCAAAATATAATCCCTATATGCAGGTTTCTGTTTTTCTTCAATATGTTCCCATTGCCAAGCAAATGTCATCTGCATACCTTTTATATTTTCTATCACTCCACGAATTTGTTTTTTCATTTGATTATATGAATGTTCATCTGTAGGTATAGTTTCCATAATATTCAATTCATCTGCCATTTCTAACATAGCACCATAATCTTTATTTTTATTCGCTTTATTTAATAGTTTAAATTTTTCTTCATTACCTGTTTTTTTATCAGGGTGAACTCTCAGTGCAATCTTTTTATAAATATCGTGTATGACATCATCTTCCACATCTGAATCTATTATATCGTATGGATTATCAACTTCTTCGTGAATATGTGGATCATTGTCTTTCATCAACTCCTCACTAAAATCTTGATTAAATTTATCTACACAATCTTCATAGACTAATTTAGTTTCTTCAAGTTCCGTTTGTAAATATCTTAGTTGTTGGCGAGTTTTTTTATAACGAAGTTCTTTTAATTTATCCATAAAGATAAATAGGTTTAGAATCCTTTAAAGAACATATCAACTGATATGTAAATCAACCATATACCTAATGCCCTTTGAATCCAATGACTATAATTTATATATCGTTTTCTCAAAACATCTCTTGTTAAAAAATAATTAACAAAACTACACCAAACAAGATATGATACTGACATAACTGTAGAGTATAATAACTTTAAAAGTATTGGTGTTTCTGGAGATATTTTCATAGCCATCAGACTAATAAAAAATAATATTGCCCACGGGTTTAACATATGAGTTAACATACCCTCTCTAAAACCTCTATTCATTTTCATACCTATATCGTAATGACTTAGTACCTAAGTAAAATAGATATAATGCTCCAACATATTTTACTACTTCCTTTAACATTGGAAATTGGTTAAACACTGCTCCTATTCCTATCAGAATATAAGATAGTGTTATAAAACATCCAACACTAATACCAAGTGCAGTTTTGAATCCAACCTTACTACCATAGCCCGTACTATTACGAACTACATTTATAAAATCAGGTCCTGGTGAAACGGCTCCCATTAGGAATATACCAAATATCACCATAAATTCTTTTAAATAATCAATCATTTATTTCCTCATAATCTACATCAATTAGTTTCATACATACATAGTACATATCTCCGTTCCGCAGAACGGTATCAGCCAAATTATACATTTGTTTCAGTTTATCGGGAGAATAACCAGAATTAACCGACACCGTTCCAAGAACGTAATACCCAGTATCGTCTACAGTAATGATCTTTTTAGCCAATCTTTACTGAATGTTTCTTCGGTTTTTCTGGTTCTATCTTTGGGATAGATACTGAAAGAATCCCGTCTTTGAAATTGGCTGAGATGTTTTTACCATCTAACAATTCACCTAATTCAAATTGACGTTTGAATGAAGATTGTTTCAACTCTCTACGAAGAACTTTAGCACCTTCATTCTCGAAAGCACTATGTTTATCTCCTGAGATAGTTAATACACCATCTTCAACATCTACTGATAATTGTTTCTTATCCAATCCAGGAATCTCTGCAATTACACCAACTTTATCATCGTATTCATATACGTTTACTTTTGGATATGCTGATCCTTGATATGGTTTAACGCCAACAGATTTTGTCATCTCAGGAAACTGAGTTTCAACCATTGTGTCAAACATTTTATCAAACGGGGTTAGAAAATCATCCCTATCGAAGTAAGGGATATTTGTACGAAATGCAACTTTAGTCATTTTATTTCTCCTATTTAGTTACGTTAGTCAACTTATGAATATCAACTTCTATTGAACCTTGATATTCGTTTATGATATCGACCTCATTCGAGCGTCGAATTCTTTCATATATAATATATATGTTTTAATTTTCAAAAAGTTCCATATTTTTATAATAAAATTCAATTAATTTTTTCTTCTAAATAATCACTAAATATCTTACCAATCAGTTCATGTCCTTCTGGTGAAAAGTGTCCATCATCATAATATCCCCAATATTTAAAAGTTTTATCATCTTGACTAAACGGAACTTTCCATATATCTAATTCTTTCAATAATTTTTTTACCGTTGGGAATTTAACTTTTTCATGAGTCCATTTGTGGTCATTAAAATTTAACATATTATCCACCATAAATGAATCACCTTTTTCATAGTCGAAATAATCTCCAACACCATCTTCTGCCTCGGTCAAAATATATGGTAAAAAAGTAATACCCTTTGATTCTAAAAATCCTCTATACTCACATATGTACATCAAATATTTTGCAATATAATAATCAAAATCAAAATGATTTTCTATAAAGTTAGTATTATCTTTTGGATTTTTTATTGGATTATAAAAAGTAGAAAATCTATATGTATCTCGTTTTTCAGTAAAATAATATATCCACTCTTTATCTTTTTTCACATCTAATAATTCAACTCTAGCTAAAGATGGTATCTGATAACAAAACACACATTTAGTAAAATCTATTTTATCTTGATTATTAATTATAAAAGAAGAAACAACTCTTAGTTGAGATTCAACACCACGACCAGGTATAGATAAATTATATGTATTTTCTATACCAAGATTCTTCCCAACTTGCATTGGATAACTCAGCTCTTTTACAAAATCCATAGCTTCTTGTTGTGTTTTTATTTCAGGAAATTTCTTTTTGAATTTTTCAGTAGTCCAATATACAGGAACAGAATTATCAATTTCCCCTGAATTTAAACTATCAGGCATATCGTGCCTTTTCTCTAAAACTCTATTACCTAAATTTCCCCACTCATTAACGATTCCACTTCCAAACGAAAGTGAACATCCACTCCACAACAAGGTATTTATTTTTTTGCTAATAACTTTATTGGAATCCATACTATTTTACCAGTATCAGTTTTTCCTTTAATTTTTTCATAATATTTTAGTTTATTAAAATCTTCTTCACTAACTTCTAAAATGGTATCTTTATATATCATACCTTCAATTGTTGGGTGGTCGAATAATACTATTGTTTTCATTATAGTTTAGCTATAACTTGGTCTTTAGGTATAGCCCCCACAAATCTATTTACTTCTTTTCCATTTTCTTCTATTACCGTAGTTGGAACTGAACGGACACCATATTTAGATGCCTTATCTTGTGATTGGTCTACATCAATAAACTCTACTGAATACCCATCATTGGCTACTTCTTGCATTATAGGTTTGAATGCCTTACAAGGGCCACACCAAGTCGCTGAAAAATACTTTACACTTTTCATTATTTACTCCACGTTATAAAGTTGTAACTCACCGAAGTGTTGTTAGTTTTATAAGGAACAACAATCTTATATTTCTTTGTCTGTTCCCTTTGCATTTGCTTTTTCTTTTTCAATTTCTTCATTGAAATCCTTTTTCTTCTCTCCATGATAATCGTAAGCGTGTCCTTCTTCAATTAGAATATCATTTACACTTACCCAACCATCGTGAGATAGATCAATTTTACTTTCAGGATTAGCAATACACTCATTGATATGATCCCCAACGTGTTCGGGTGAAACAAATATTTCACCTAACACTCTACCGAACTTACCAGTTCCAAATGATTTCAGTTTGAAAACACCTTGTTCAAGTAAATGTTTATTTCTATCTTTTGCTGCTAAGCCTTTTTCTTTTTCTTCTAAATTTCTTGTTCGAGATTCCCACGTATCAATACCCATATATCTGATACGTTTTTTGATTTTTATATCAAAACCCAAGTCAATGTAACAATCAATGGTATCACCATCAATAACTTTTATTAAATCACATTGATATTCTCTAACATCTAATTTCTTTGCCATTGTATTTCTCCAAGTTTAGTAACCAAGAGAAATACATTCTCTAAATATTTTTCAAGTTCATTTTATTTGATACATACCTAATGAGATCAAATCGTGGATGATATTCTGCTTCATCCCAACAATTCATTATAGATTCAATATCACCTTGTTTCATGCTAAATTGAATCACCTCACCATTATATAAATATTGATTTGTTCGTTTTGTAATCAAAGTATTTATAGCTCCAATAACATCTTTGAAATTCAGATAACCATTATAGTTACCTTTCAATACCTGACTGCTATCAGCGAGTACCAAATATTTGTCGTAACCCGACCAACGTACTTTTTTCATACTATCTCCAACTTTCTTTAAATTTTAGAGGTGGTCGGAAAAGAAAGGAAAAAACCAACCACCTCTTGTGCTTCCAACTTAGGAAGCGTAATCCATATCTTCTATTTCATCTTCATTGAACAAGTCATCAGAAGAACCATCAGAAACATACTTCTGTACTAACTGTTTGATGAAAGTTCTTTCACTATCCATTCCACCATCATCTGCGAACTGGGGATAAACACACACCTCAGCTGCTTCGTCTAAACCGAAACCATCATAAATCAATCCCGACATCTCAACGGAAGTTCTGGTTGAAACTCCATTGGAAAGTTTTCCATTTTCATTTTTACTTTCCATACGAGTAGTGTGAGAAATCTCACTAATCGCTTTCAAAAGTTCTGGATCGACGTGTGGGAACATATAAGTAAGTAACCCATGCTCCTCAACATCAGTAAGAACGTCCATCTCAACAATGATGAATCTGTCCATCAATGCTTTATCCATAACTCTGGTAGAAGTGTATTCGTTACCGATATTAGCGGTCGCGACGAAAGTAACTCCCTCAGCGACTTCTACGGTTTCTGAACCATCTGATTCATCCAACCTAAGATATCTTTGTCCACTATCCAAAACAGTCATCAGAATATTCCAAGCGTCTGGGTGAGCTCTTGATAACTCATCAAGAAGAATCACAGCGTTTGGTGTCCTAATCGCGTTTACAAATAATGATTCTGAAAAGTAAGTACCCTTCTTTTTATCAAAGTGAGTATTACCAATCAAAGATGAACGAGGATCCTGAGTCGCTCCTAAATTGAAGTAGAAGTCAGGTCTATCAAGTGAATTTACCAATGACTTAGCTGCCATTGTTTTACCACAACCAGCGGGTCCTGTCATCAAAATATTCTTTCCACGTACTGCGGAACGAACTAAATATTTCCATTTCAGTTCTTTCATAACCAAACCTTTAGGTTTCAAGTTATAAGAACTATGTATGAAATTCAACATTTCAGCGTGATCTTCTGGAACATCAATACCACTTGTATCAAAAACTGGAGCGGAACTGGCTTCATATTCACTCATTGGAACTTTCCACCAATAAATTCTACCACCTTTTCCCTCACGTCTTTCAAGTGCCTTTCCGGCTTCAAACGCTGATTTTCTTGTAGAAGTTCCAATGTAAGAAGTCCATTTCTTACCATCAGAATCCCAAGCGTTATATCGGTTTCCCGACATCTCTATTTTTACAACAACTTTATTCATATTGTTATTTTTCCTTTTTTTATCAATTTCAAATTTTTCTCTCATTTCTTATACCTAAATATACGAAAGAAATAGTATACAAGTCAAGTCTTTTTTTCACTTTTTTTTCCACCAATGCAACTTACCATTATCACTTTCAAATACTTCCCATTCACATTTTTTCCATATACAAGTCCAAGAATATGTATCACCATATGTATCTATTGGTTTCATTCTATATCCACATATACAATCTGGACTATGTTTATACCACTTAGTTAGAAACCATTTAATCAATTACTTCTCTAAAAATTTCTTATTCATTGTTTTTGAAATACCCATTACAGAAGTTACATCAATAAACTCTGCGTCTTTACCATACATTTTTTTGAAATCACTCATATATCTATCATCATCATAACCACTACCAATAAAATAACTCAAAACCTTGATACCTCTTGTACGAATTTCAGTTACCATTCTCTTAGTATGGTCTAAACCACAATCTCTATAATAACTTATTGTACTATTACTGAACATTGGCATCCCATCTGAGAAATTTAGAAAGTATGAATCTCTATCATTCGAAGTTGGAACAATTTCTTTCATAATCGCTTCGAAACATAATCCCTCAGGAGTAGTTCCACCAGCGTGAAGTTTTTTCCACATTCTTGGTATCTTTGAAAACTTATCAACACGAGAATCATAACCAATCAACATCAATGGATAAGTTTCTCCACCTCTACCACTATAACTTCTGTTAGTATCGTGAGTACTTCTGAATGAAACAACCACATCAACATTCTGAATCATTGAAGCTGCTTTACATATTGCGATTACTGAAGTAAGTGTGGAATCAAATTTATCTCCACTCATACTACCACTAGCGTCCACCGAAATATGAAGTATTGCGTCTGAATAACTTTCCACGAAAGTAGTAGAGAAAACTCTCTCGTTTCCAAAACCTAACTCAGCGATTAGTCTTTTATCAATTCTACCATTATCTTTACGAGTCCATTTAGTATCTCTGGATTCTCCACGAACTTGTAATTTTTTACCAAGTTTAGTTCCAAGTCTAATACCGGCTTCAATTGCGACATCATTATCGGAACGATAAGTATTTAGTACTGATGGGAATAAATTTTCATCAATCATTGTTTGTGTAAGTTTCTTCACAACAACAACTTTTACACCTTTAGATGGAATATATTCTCCCTTACTATAATCATAGTCAGAATTAATTCCAACTCCAGCTTCTTCGTGAGTAACTCCAGCTTCTTCCATTGTCTTTACAATCTTAGTATCTTTTTTAGATAACTTACCAACTTTTTTTACATCACCATTTACAAAATCTTTTTGTTTAGTAATTGCTTTTTCAAGAGTTTTCTTTTGAGCTTCTGTAAGTTCTACTGTTTTTCCACCACCACTTGAACTATCTACATTACCATTTTCAACTGCGTCTACTAAATCTTTGAATTCTTCATCTGAAAGTTCTTTTGAATCACCATCACCTACTACTTCAGAAGCGGGTTTCTTTTCAACTTCTCCACTATATTCATCAGTTTCTTCAATACCATCAAGTAAGTTATTGTAAATCGTATTCATAACTTCTAATGTAACAGATAGTGCGTCCTCACTTGATTCCAAATTCTTTACTCCACCATTAGTTCTGAAAATCAAAGTATAAATCTTTTTTAGTTCTGGTAGAACATCTAACCGAGAATTCTTATTGGTTAGATTTAAAATTCTAAATAAATAACTATCCCAATCTAATGATGTATATTCATCAGTAAGTAATGCTTTATCAATTACTTTAGAATGAAAGTACTTATCATACATTGAGTGATAATAACCCTTATATCCTGGAGAGGTAGAAAATATATGAAAATCAATTCGTCTATCTTCTACATAGTTCAACATATTCTTAGTATGTGATAATACTGTATTTCTATTATAACCCTTACTTTCACCAAGTAAGAAAAGTTGTTCAGGAATATTGTTTTCAAGATTTCTCAATAAATCAAAATCTGAAAGTTTGATATGAGAACCCTCGTGTAGTGCTAATCCAACAGTACTATCAAAGTTTTTCTCATCTAATTTACTACCAATAGTAACTTTTTTACCATCAGTAAATGAACCCTCATTGGATTGAAATATAACTGGGATTGAAGGGTCATTAGTAACGATAGTAACAAAGTTAGCGATTGCTCGTCTATATGAAGCTAATGCTACGTGGTCTACTTTCGGTTTTACATATTCCTCATCTTCAATAAAATCGGTTCTACGACTATCCCAATCATTCCCTGCCCAAAATGAACTAAAGGGATTTGAAGTAGTCTTTGAACTACTACCATATTTCTCCCTCAATGCCATAGGGTTAAAATGTTTGAAATTTGAATCTTTCATATTTTCTCTCTTTTTCATATCTGAATATACAACATAATTACTATACAAGTCAAGTCTTTTTTTACTTTTTTTTCGCACAGTACCAAGTACAATATTTACCATTTTTGTACTTTACTTTAGATTTAATCTTTTTACACTTATCACACATATTATAAACCAAGTGAATTATTAATGTATTTTTTACCCATATACAAATAACTATAAACAGCTAATGTTAACAAAACTAACTTCAAAACCAATATCATATTTTTCCTTTATTTTTCATACTTGATCTTAAGAAAAATAAATAAGAAAGTCAAGTCTTTTTTTTATTTTTTTTATATGTATTATTGGTATATGTACCCTTTAGGGGAAAGTTATATATAGTCATAATTAAATACTTCAAAATCGTCTTGGAAAATTTTTCTAATCATTTTATCACTATCATCAGTATAGTAAGATTTCCATTCTTTATGTTCTGATACATTGTAATTTGGTAAAGTATATGGTTCTATTCCAATCTCTTGACAAATCAAATCCCAATCTTTTTCTAAATATTCAACTCTACCAATGTAATCTATTTCTTCATCAAGATACCAAGTTTGATTCTTTTTCATATTACTATCTAATCCTTTTATAATCCATTCATCAAAAGATAAACTATTTGCTTTAGCAGGAAATCTATACTGAGGTGATTTATGAAAGTGATAATAACTAACCATTCTATCATATGGGTTTCTAACTATAGCAAATTTAAAGAATGTATTCCACACTTCTTCTCCACAATATTCTCTAATCTTACTACACGGATCGTGAGGATATGGTTTTTTTACTACCTTTTTATCATAACCCTCTAATCGAAAAGAATTACGAATACTCGTTCCAGCGTTCTTAGGGATATGAATGAATATAAATTTATGTTTGTGGTTTATGAACATAACTCTTTTAATTTTTGATATATTAACTTTACACCCATTTCAGCAGGATGTCCATCTTCAGTAAACATTTTATCTTCCTTATCCCAATACTTTCTTCTATCTAAATCATCCCAATCAAAAAATTTAAATCCTTGTTTCTTAGAATAGAATTGTTGTTCTGTTATTGATGCATCCTTTTTATAATCCGAATCTACTTTACTTATTAGATAGTCTTGCATATTAGATGGGTAATCATACAACCCAAAAAATCTATTTGGATTAATCCACTTCCTTAGATCATAAGGTGTGTCTTTGAAATTATTTTCTACTAATGGTGTAAATGCCATAAACGAATACCAATCTATTTTATTGTACTCAAAAAACTCTTGTAAAAATAATATACGTTTTTGTGTATCGAATGAATATACTTCTGGTCGTAACCACTCTGAAGTGTACTTCATAAACAACCGAGTATTTTCTTGAACATCACGAAGATTAGGTATAGTAGAAATACTATAAGGTGAATACATATCCGCTACAGATGTAGAATCTCGTAATGGTGTTGACCAACCAATAATAACTTTAAATTCAGATGGGCCGTTTCTCCAGTTTTTTTGAAGTCTCATAGGAAAATCACGACCACATAGAGTACGTTTTATAGTATCGAAAATATTATAATTAGAATCTGAATCATTAGATACACTAATAACATAATCATATCCAAGAAACTGTTTTAGTAAATAACACCAGTCATTCTTTCTATGTGGTAAGTATCTTAGATTAGTCCAACTATCTCCAAATACAAACAGAACCTTTTTATTCTTAACTTGAGATGGATAACATTGTTCTTCTTGAAAATCTTGTAAGGATTCATAATATAGATAATCGTCTGGGTAATTTTCTCTGTAATATTTTATATGGGCAGTTCTACCCATTACTTTTCTCCGTAACCCATCACGTCCATAGCTTTGAGTATTCCCTCAATAACTTCTGGTACTGTATTAGGTGTAAGTGATATTCCCTTTTTAGTTGGATACCAATTACCATCAGATTTATCTTGATAATAAATTCTCATATCTATAAACTTATATCCTTCGTATTCTTTCTCACTAATACGAATAACTTCTCTACTATTCTTTTTTACTTGTGCTATTATATTTTCCATATCGTTACTCTCTAATCAAAAAAATCAAAAACTGGTCCTGTTAAAAATGTTATTAGTACTTTTCTTTCTCCACTCAAAACTTCATCTGCCTGATGGAAGTACCAAGATGGAAATACTACAAGTACTCCTATATTATTTTTTATAACAATTTCTTCACCACTAAATACTCTTAGGTCACCACCCTCATAATCATTGTTAAGAAATACTACCGCTGTCAATCTTCTTAAACTAATATTGTCGTGGTGCCATAAATAAGAATCACCCTTCTTATAAGTTTTCTTACCAATGGAATGATACATCTGTGGGTCTTTAAATCTATAATGTCTTTTATTTATTTTTAATAATGTGTTTTCTATTCTATCCCAAATCCATTTGTTATCACTACTATTATCAATTCCATCACACGGTTGGTTTTCTGCAAAACTTTCAGTTATAGGATAAGATTCACAATCAATTATCTTATCACATTCTTCAGTTGTAAATAATCTTTGTTGTACTGGTTTTAAAAAATGTGGTTTCATTTCATTTAATTTAGCTCTGGAGGCTTATCAAATTCATCTAAGATTCTAAATGTCAATATCCATTTCATATCTTCATCCTCATCCCATTCTTCATAGTCTGATAAAATACAAGTAGAGGTAGACATTCTATCTATAACCTTTTGTACTTGTCTTTCTTTTTTACATATAATATTAATATAATCACCATTGGTTCTAACCATTACTTCATTATCCCATTGGTTATATATTGTATCTTCTTTAGGTTGCCAACTCATCTAAAACCTTCTCCTTAAATTCTATTACACCATCTGAACAATTTTCTTCCCAATCTTTTGATGAAGATTCATTAGCGTTATCTGTAATATATTTGAATGATATAAAATCTACATTATACACATGACACACTTTAGCTAATGCGTAAGCTTCCATATCATACACATCACTATAGGGAATAAGTTTATCACCTTGTACAAAATTATCTCCTGTACCACATCTCAACTTCTTACCTATTGGATTAAATTCAACATGGTCATAATCTAATATAATAGGAACTTTATTTTCGAATGGTGTTTGTCCTAACATAAATCCCAATCCTCTTACATCCATATCTCGTTGTGTAAACTTTGTACAATCTACTAACTCACCTATTGGTAATTTTCTACTACCAGCTGTTCCATAATTAATTACAAGTTTGGGCATCTCAGGTAGATAATGTAAATGTGATGAATGTAATCTCTCAGTAAGTTGTCCTGTAGCATTTACTTTACCTACACCTGTATAAATGATTTGTCTTGGGTCTGGTAATATTCCATCTAACTTACCATTGAGTTCTTGTTCAAGAGCACATACAATTACTATATCTTTTTTATTCATATTGAATCACCGAATGTACTTTATGTCCACCAACTGTAAAATCTTTATCGTGTA
>MDSZ01217413.1_pt1 | contig 13620 bp, 13 predicted proteins | sample 811201 | NCBI WGS metagenome assembly MDSZ01 (sample SAMN05326647, study PRJNA326480) | marine metagenome | isolation source: seawater | place: Indian Ocean: North | collected 2010
CACGTTGATAGGCTGGGTGTGGAAGTGCGGTAACGCATGTAGCTAACCAGTACTAATAGCTCAATCGGCTTGATTTATGCACTGAAAAAAATTTTTACCAAAAAAGTTAAATTGATATTTTATTGACTAACTTTCTTTAAAACAATCTCTTACAGCTATATTTTTTTCTTTCATAGCCTCTTTTGCTTTTGCAGGAGTTTGGCTAGTGAAATGAAAGATGCTAGCTGCAGCAACAGCAGAAGCACCCCCATCGATTACCGCTGATATTAAATGATCGTAATTTCCTGCACCACCTGATGCAATAACTGGTACACTTACAGCTTCACTCACTTTTCTTATCATATCCAGATCATACCCTTTTTGGCTTCCATCTAAGTCGATCGAAGTTAATAAAATTTCACCACAACCTAATTCTTCCATCTGTTTTGCCCACTGAACTGGATCTTTTAAAGTGTTTAATGTACCTGAATTACTAAAACAAAAATATTTATTTTCATCAATTTTTTTAAAATCAATACTAGATACAATACATTGTGAACCAAAATACTCTGATGCATATTTAATAATCGAGGGGTCTGAGTATGCCTGAGAGTTAATTGAAACTTTATCTGCACCAGAATTAAGAAGATATTCAATTTGAGACAACTTTTTAATTCCCCCTCCTACGGTAAATGGCACAAAACATTCTGAGGCAAAACTTTTTATTGAGTTTTCATCTGGCTCTCTATTATTCAGAGTTGCAGTTATATCTAAAAGCATCAACTCATCCACATCTCTAGAATTATATATTTTTATTGCTGGTAATACTGATCCTACTCTTCTCCAACTATTAAAACTTATACCTTTTACTAGGCTCAAATCTTTCCATAGTAAGGTTGGTATAACTCTTGTTTTTAACATTAAAAAATTTTTAAAAAATTATTTAAAATTTTTTTACCTGAAAAAGAACTTTTTTCGGGATGAAACTGTGTACCATAAATGTTATTACTATTAATGATCGAAATAAAATCGACATCATAATTTGTAGTTCCTAAAACAATATCATCTTCCAAATGTTTGTAACAATAGGAATGTACAAAGTAAAAATCGGTGTTTTGTTCAACTTCGTTTATTAATCGACCTTTTTTTAACTTTACCTCATTCCAACCTACATGTGGAAGTTTTTTTTTACATCCTATTTCATTTAATCGCACCACATCTCCATTAATAAATTTAAGTCCATTTGTTTTTTTAACTTCATTACTAGAGTTTGCAAAAAGATGCATACCTAAGCATATTCCAAGTATAGGTACCTTTTTTACTTTTACAATTTTATTTAATTTATCTGTCCATCCCATAGAATTTAAATTTTCCATTCCCTTTGCGAACGATCCAACTCCTGGTAAAATTATTTTTTGACTATTTTCAATTTCGTCTGGATTGTTGGCAATTTCAACGTTATATCCTAATACTTCGATAGCGCGTTTTATTGAAAAGGTATTTCCCATTCCATAGTTTATTATTGAAATTAACATAAATTAAATTCTTATTTTAAAGTGAGATTGTTATTTTTATCTTTAATTAACTCGTTTGCCTGATTACATTTAAATATTTTTTTATTTGTAAATTTATCACACGTTAATTTAAACTCGGTTAAAGTCATATCTATTTTTTTTAATATATCTTCTAATGGTTTGCCCAAATAACTTGTTGGAAACTTTCCTTCATGAAGTTTAACTTTCTCAATTGCATCCTCTCTTGACATTAGTCCTCTTCTAACCATAAAACTTAATTGATCTGTAGCTCTTCCAAAACCAAATTTTAGGAATTTAAAATAATCATGAATTCCATGTTGATGGTTATCAAGTTTTTCACTATCAAAATATCCATTTTCAATAGCTTTATGAAAAGTATTAAAGCCATTTTTCTTTGCTACTTCTGCATTTCTTAAGTTATCCCAAGCTTCGTAATGACCCAAGAATAATCCTTGAACTTGAAATTCAGATAATTCTTCATCTGTTGGATATATATAAGGATTTAAGTTTTTTTTATTTAATCCGTAAGCTTCGCTTAAATCACTTACTCTCATACCTAAGAGGCCTCCAAATTCTTCTAACCATGATCTATCTAAAATATTAGAATGAATTTTTTCTTTCGGTCCTCCATATTCAAATTGTGGATTTTCACCCCACAATATTATCGGTATTTTATAATTTAGTGCAAATCTTATTGGAATAGTAAAAATTGAAACATGTTCAGGCCATGAAATATCTCCAATTTCTTCTAAGCAAAGTTTGTTCAATTTAGATCTAACAAAAGGATTAGTTGAAATTTCAACTGTATCAAAGCCAATTTTTTTTAAATTTTCTATGTTTTTTCTTCCAAGTTCCGATAAATCACATGTTGTGGCTGTAACTACAATAGGATTAAGCCCTAATTCCCTAGCTCTAATTGCTTGATATGTACTGTCTTTCCCACCACTTGAGGGTATCACGCAATCCCATTTATCGTTTTTACTTTTTTTTTCTTCTATTATATTTTTTAATAATTCTAGTCTATTTTTCCAATCAATTTTTTCTCTTTCCTTGTAGCTTTTACATGCGTTGCATATCCCATGCTTGTCAAGAAACTGATCGGGTCTAGTTTCTGGAATAATACAATTTTTGCAATAATTCATTAATCAAACAAATTTGATTTAATTATTTTTATTCTACCGTTATTTTTATCAGCTACATACATAATTTTATCTACAATTCTTAATCCAAAAGGACTATGTAATCCAACTAGACTATTCCCTTTTAATTGCTCTCCATTTGTGTCCCAATAAAGTTGATCTTTATTTTGATTAGTTTCTCCAATAAATCCTAATGATCTACCCGATAAATCTATTTTTGTAATTCTATGATTTCCATACTCAGTAATATAAATTTTGTCTTGAAATATCTCAAGATCTATAGGATCACTGAAAGCACCTAGTTCTGAACCTTTAATCGAATTTCCGTAAGCCGACCAATCATCATTAATTGTTCCATCATCTCTTTTTCCAATCCATCCTAAGTAATTGCCAGCTTTATCTAATTTTACTATTCTATGATTATTTGTGTCCGCAATATAAATTTCATTTTTAGGACCAATTCTCAAAGCATGAGGGTATTCTAAAGCATCAAATAAGTTTTCTTTGTCGTCATTTTTTTTACCAATAATTTTGTCGATTTTATAATTATTATCATACCTTAGAATTCTATGAGCTCTCCATTCAGACACATATAAGAAACCATCTTTAGCGAAATGTGATACTGTTGGTCCATCAAGTCCTTTATTTTCGTTATAATCTGATCCTATTTTAGCAATCACTTCACCATTTTTAGAAATTTTTGTAACCTGACCACCTAATTTTCCCTGACCAAGTCCCATTTCAGTAACATAAAGGTTATCCATCTCGTCAAAAGTGATGTCATGTGGTTGAACAAATTTACCCTGAGATTGTTTAGGACTTTTGTTTTCAGAAATTTTTTCAAGTTTATTATCTTGCAAGTCGTAAACTGAATAGTTTTTTAAATCAGGAGAAATTTTATATAAAAAACCTCTATCAAAGCTAGGAATATAAATATTTTTAAGACTATCTAGGCCAACTCCGTATGATACTCCATATCCTTTTATAGTAACAATCGACACTTCTTCAGATACATTAAATTTATCAATTTTTAGTATATCGGCGTTTAAAGACTTTATAAAAATCATAAAAGCAACTAATATATAAAAGATAAACGTAAGACAATTAAAGATTTTAGTAGTAAATTTTATCATTCTAAATAATTTAAGAGGTTTAAATATTTGATATAATATAATTTTAAAATAGTAAATAAATCTTTTTATGAAAATTGTGAATTGTCTTTTTATTGGACTTGGCTCAATAGGTCAAAGGCATCTAAGAAATTTAAAAAAAATTCATAATAACAAAATAAGATTTTATGCATTCAGGAAGACAAGACATGTGCCATTAATTAATCAATATGGTCAAAAAATCCAAGGCTCTGTAGAAAAAAAATTTGATATAGAAATTATTACAAAGCTTAGTCTGGCGTACAAAAAAAAAATTGATTTAGTCTTTATAACCAATCCATCAAGTATGCATATAAATACTGTCCTTAAACTAAAAAATTTAAAAAACACATATATTTTTGTTGAAAAACCACTTGATTCAAATCTAAAAAATATAAATAAACTTAAGTCATTTTTGAGGAGAAATAACAATAAAATTTTTGTTGGTTTTAATTTAAAATTTCACGATGGTTACCAAAGATTAAAAAGCATTATTAACAATGACAAACAATTAGGAAAGCTAAATTATACCATATTTAAATATGGAGAAAATTTAAAAAATTTTCATAAGTATGAAGATTATAAAATTAGTTATGCGGCCAAGAAGAATTTAGGAGGAGGAGTCAGTTTAACGAGCATACACGAAATTGATCTTATGTTAGATTTATTTGAAGACTGTAAAATTATAAATTCACATATTGACAAACTTTCTAATCTAAAAATTGATGTTGAAGATTTTTCTGCATCAACATTCAGATGTAAATTTAAAAAAAAAAAAATTATTTCTTTAATCATATTAGATTTTTTTCAGTTTACTACTGAAAGATATATTAAAATGATATTTGAAAATGGAGAAGTTTATTTAGATTTCAACTCTAATTATTTATCAGTGTCAAAAAAAAATAGTAAAAAAGTTTATAAATACTTGAGAAATAAAAATATTATGTACAAAAAAGAAATTAAAATTTTTTTTAATTTATTTAAAAATAAAAAACAAATACCCAAAGAGTTTTCATTAGATAATTCTATAAGATCTTTAAAAATCGTTGAAAAAATAAAAAAATAATTACTGTTGATTTATTTTTTTTTTATAATAGCTAGTAACATGTCTTTTATTAATTTTTAAAAGTTTTGTATTTTTTTTTAAAAAATCAATTATCTCATCATTATGACCAAAAATATTTTCTTTTCTTAAATAATAAATAATTTTTTTTATAATTATTAAATCTTCTTTGTAATCCAAAGTAAATCTTAACCCTGAATTATTTTTTTTTCCTTTAAATAGAAAAGTATTAAATTTATCTTTTTTTAAATACGGTGTCACATGTTCTTTCTCGTATTTATTTAATTTCTTTTTGTAAATTTCTTTTAAAAAATTGTTTCTAAAAAACTCAAAATCACTACCCACCGGATATGACCTATTTTCATATGGGAAGCAATTTCCACTATAATCATATTTCTTCTTAATATGTATCTTAAAATATTTGATTATTAATTTTGGATCTATGAGTGGACAATCTGAGGTGAGTCTAACTATATTTTTTAAATTGTATTTTTCTGCACATTTAATAAACCTCAAAATTACATCTCTTTCTGATCCTCTAAATATATTTATTTTCTTTTTTCTTATAATTTCAGATATTATTTTATCTTTTTTATTATTTGTAGTAGCAACATAAATATCCTCTTTATTAAAGTAATTTAATAATCTATCGACCATAAATTCTAGAATTGTTTTGTTATTAACTTTACTTAGGATTTTTTTGGGGAATCTTTTAGATCCAGTTCTTGCTTGAATTATTATTCCTGTGTTGTATTTCTTTAGAATAAATTTATTTTTAACAATCATTTTTATTGATTATGTTTTTTTAAATAGTAGATAAACATTAATAAATATATATTACATAAATTAAAAATATAATATGAAAACAATACCATTTGGTCTACCTTGTATAAGCAAAGATGAGATTAACGCTGTTAAAAAAGTAATAGAGTCTAAATGGATAGGTAGTGGTCCAATCACCCAAAAATTTGAGAGAAAATTTAGAATTTATAAGAAATCAAAGTATGCTTTGTCAGTTAATTCTTGTACTGCTGCTTTACATTTGTCTATGAGGGTTTTAGGCATTAAGGAGGGTGATGAGGTTATTACTACCCCTTTAACATTTTGCTCTACAATTAACTCAATAATTCTAACCGGTGCAAAACCAGTATTGGTAGACATTAATAAAGAAACATTAAATATTGATGAGACAAAAATTGAAAAGAAAATTACGAAAAGAACTAAAGCAATGATTATAGTTCATTTTGCGGGTTTGCCCTGCAACATGTTTTCTATAATGAAAATAGCAAAAAAATATAAAATAAAAATAATTGAAGATTGTGCGCATGCCATTGAAAGTAAGTATTTTGGAAAAAATGTAGGTAATTTTGGCATAACCGGATGTCATAGTTTTTACGCAACAAAAAATCTTACAACAGGAGAGGGAGGAATGATTGTAACAAGCAGTAAATATTTATCTAACAGACTAAATGTAATGAGACTTCATGGAATATCAAAAGATGCCTGGAAAAGACACTTACCTGAAAATGTCAAAGTAAAAAATAAGTACGAACATTATGATGTTAAAGAAATAGGATTAAAATATAACCTAACTGACTTAAGCTCAGCAATGGGTATAATACAATTAAAAAAAATTGAAAATCACTGGAAATCTAGAAAGAGAATTTATGAATATTATAGAAAAAATCTAGATAGCCTGCCTATTTTATTCCAAAAAATTGATAATTATGATGTGAAGCATGCATATCACCTATTTACTCTGATTATTGACAAAAAAAGAACAAATAAACAAAGAGATAAATTGATTAGGTTTTTGAAAAAAAATAAAATTAATGTTGGGGTAAATTATAGATCAGTCACAGAAATGACTATTTATAAAAAAAATTATAAATGGAATAATAAAACATGTCCAATTTCAAATTATGTAGGGAAAAATACTATTAGTTTACCATTGTACCCAAGCCTTCAAAAAAAAGAAATTTCTTACATATGTAAAAAAATTTGTGAATTTTTTGAGAAATAAAATATTATTTAGATGTGATGCAGCAACAATTGCTGAGATAGGCACAGGTCATATGTTTAGATGTTTGACTATAGCTGAATATCTAAAAAAAAAATATAAATTAAAAAATAAAGATATTGCTTTCTTAATTAGATCAACTGGAAAATATAAAATAGGTCTAAAAATTTTACAAAAACACAAATATAAAATAATTCAAATCAAAGATAGAAATTTCAAACTTAATTCAGAAAGAGAAAATTATTATATAAATAAACACACATCAAATTTACTTATCATTGATAGATTGGGTAAAATAAGTAAAAATTTTGTAAAAAAAATTAAAAGTAAAATTTTGAAAATTATTATTGATGATTCGTCAAATAATAGGAAATTATTTGATTTGAGTTTAAATCCCTTAACACCTAGGGTCAAAAAACAAAAAAATAATTCTTATGTTGGATTTAAATATTTAATTTTACCTGTTTTTTTTTATAAATTTAAAGAAAAGGTTAAATTGCAAAAAAATATTTTTATTTCTTTTGGGGGATACGACCATAAGAACTTAACTTTCATTATATTAGAAATACTAAATAAACTTAACTTAAAATTTAATATATATATTTCAAAATTTTTTGAAAAATCTTACGATTATTCAAAATTTAAATCAAAAATTTATTTTTTTGATCAGAATCAATATTTTGATGCGTTAAAAAAATCAAAAATCTCTATTACAGCAGGAGGTTTATCCTTATTTGACAACATTTTTTTAAAAAAAAAAATTATATGTATTCCTCAATATGAGCACCAATATAAAAATGCAAAAATTATTGCTAGAAAAAAAGCAATTAATTTATTAAGTTCAAATAGTAAAAATTTTGATGTCAAATTTAAAAAAATATTTCTTAATTTATACAATGAAAAACTTTCTGAAGATAAAAAACTTAATAAAATACACGATAGAATTATAAATATGAAAAAAATAAAACACACACTTTTATTAATCGGTAAAACTTATGAACGATCAATCAATTAATAGCCTCTTCAACTTTAGAAAAAAAATAGTGTTAATTACTGGATCTAGTGGGCTAATTGGATCATCTCTAGTAAATTTATTTTTAAGCTTAGGATCAAAAGTTTACGGTTTTGATAAAGTTAAAAATAAATTTTTAAATAAGCATTTTAAATTTATAAAAACAAATGTCGCAAGTAAAAATAGCATAAAAAAAAATATTTTAAAAATTATTAAAAAAGAAAAAAAAATAGATATTATTATTAATAATGCGGGTTATTCAATTTTCACAAAATATTATAATAGAACAGATAAAGAAATTAATAAAACAGTAGATGTAAATATAAAAGGTGTAAGTTATATGATAAATGAATATTCTAAAATTCATAAAAAATTTAACTTAAAAAAATGCAATATAATAAATCTAAGCTCAATATATGGTTTGCTAAGTCCAGATTTTAGTATTTATGGAAAAAATGATAGATTTAATTCAGAAATATATGGGGCCACAAAAGCTTCTGTAATTCAACTTACCAAATATTATGCCGTTATATTGTCTAAAGAAAATATTATAATAAATTGTATTTCTCCAGGGGGTATATTAAATAAAAAAAACCCTCAGGCAAAAAATTTTGTTAAGAATTATTCAAAAAGAGTCCCAAAACAAAGAATGGGAAATGTGGAAGATTTATTTACAGTAGTTCTTTTTTTATCAAGTGACAAATCAAATTATATTGTTGGTCAAAATATTATAGTAGATGGTGGATTGTCGATATGGTAAAGGTTTATGAAATTAAATAACGGGTTTATAATTGCAGAGGCGGGAATAAATCACAATGGCAAACTTAAAACTGCTCTAGATTTAGTAGATGTTGCTAAAGATAATGGTGCAAATGCAATAAAATTTCAAACTTATAAAGCAGAGAAAAGAATAAACAAAAAGTACAGAAAAATATTCAATATTTTAAAAAAATGTGAATTAAATTCAACAGATTTTAAAAAAATAAGTGATTATTGTAAAAAAAGAAAAATTACTTTTTTCTCAACACCATTTGATTTAGAAGCGGTAGATTTATTGGAAACACTTAAGGTGCCAGCGTATAAAGTAGCGTCATTTGATATTTCAAATTATGAATTGATTAAGAAAATTTCTAAAACAAATAAAAAAGTTATAGTTTCAACAGGGATGGCTAATGAAAAAGAAATTATAAATGTATACAATTTTTTTAAAAAAAAAAAAATAGATCTAACTTTACTCCATTGCGTTTCTTCATATCCAACTAAAGAAGCTGATAGTTATTTGTCTAATATCAGATATTTAATTAAAAAATTTAATTGTAAAATTGGTTTATCAGATCATACAAATGATATAAAGATTCCAATATATGGTTCAATTCTAGGTGCAACAGTAATAGAAAAACATCTAATGATTGATCAAAATCATAAATGCGTTGACGCACCTGTTTCTATTACTGGTAAACAATTAAAAAAATTAAGAACAGAAATTGATGATTTGAAAATAATATTAAAAAAACATAAATTTGGTATTAAAAATCAAGAAAAAGGTGCAAAAATATTTAAAAGAAAAAAAATATATTAAAAACCAAACTTTAAAATTAAAATGAAAATACAGTTTTTAACTAGCAAAAATTCCTGGATAGCAAAATTTAAAAAAAAACAAATTCTTGCGTCTTTAAAAAAATTTACTAAAAATCCAAAATTTATAACTAGTTATAAAAATTTAAACAAGAATTATGATATTAATATAATTTTAAGTTACTACGAATTAATTAATGAGAAATATTTATCATATTCAAAACATAACCTTGTTGCGCATGAGTCTAATTTACCTTTAGGCAGAGGACATTCACCTCTATATTGGCAAATCCTTAAATCCAAAAAAAATATTGTAACAACGTTATTTGAATGCTCTAAGAATGTAGACTCAGGTTATATTTATTATAAAAAAAAATATTATTATCCGGAGAATCTATTATTTAATGAGATAAAAGAAAAACAGTTTTCAAATTCTTTAAAATTAGTTTTAAAATTTTTAAGTTATTATAAAAAAAATAACAAACCTCCAGTAGCAAAAAAACAGTTGGGTAAAGTAACCTATTATAAAAAATTGAAAAAAATTGATAGTGAAATAAATATTAATGCTTCAATTAAATCGCAATTTAATAGAATCCGAATTTCTGACAATGATAAATTTCCAACATTTTTCTTTTACAAGAAAAAAAAATTTGTACTTAAAATTTATTCGTCAAATGAATAGTTTTGAAATTTAAATATTATTTTTAACTTATATTTATCTTAACTTTTTTACTATATAATCCCCTATTGCTAAATAATCTATATTATATTTTAAAAAACATAATACCGCATCTTCCGGATCATTTACTATCGGCTGTCCTTTTACATTAAATGAAGTATTAAGAACAACAGGAATTTTTGTTAATTTATAAAAATTATTTACCAAATCAAAAAATTTTTTATTTGTTTCTTTATGAATAGTCTGGACTCTGCATGAGTTATCAACATGTACAGTTGCATTAATTTCTTTTTTTTTTTTTAATTTTACTTTAGTTGCTATAAGCATGTGTTGACTTTCTTGATTTAAATTAAAATAATCTTTTGTAAATTTATTTAAAACTGCTGGAGCAAAAGGTCGAAAACTTTCCCTAAATTTGACATTCTTATTTACATGATCTCTCATACTAATCGGAAATGGTTTGCATATAATGCTTCTATTTCCCAAGGCTCTTGGACCAAATTCTGCAGGACCCTGAAACCATCCTAAAATTTTTCCTTTTGCTATTAATTTTGAAGACGTAATTGAAATATTTTTTTCTAAATTATATTTAATTTTTCCCCTAAATTTTAAAAGGACTTTTTTTATCTCATTGTTATTGAATCTTGACCCTAAGTAAAAGTTTCTTCTTTTTAAATTTTTTTTAAGATTTCTATTTTTTTTTAAAAAAGAAACTAAACCTGCTCCATATGAAAGTCCCGAATCTCCACTTGCTGGTTGAACAAATATTTCCTTAAAAATTTTACTTGATTGAATTTTTCCATTCAAAGAACAATTCAGACCCACGCCACCAGCTATACACAATCTGTCAATTTTATATTTTTTTTTTAGATACCTAAGCTGCTTAATCACAACTTGTTCTAATCTATTTTGAAGTGCAGCTGCTATATTTTGGTGATGTTTAGTAATTTTGTTTTCATATTTCCTTTTTTTTCCAAATAATTTTATAAATTTTTCGCTTAACCATGTATTCCTTTCATAATTATATGTAATCCACTCAGGGTTAATTTCATAATCTAATCCTTTTTTATATTTAATTATTTCCCTAAATATATCTGCATAAGTCTTTCTGGAATTTACGATTTTACTATTTGGGTTTCCGTATGGCGCTAAACCCATAATAATTCCTTCATCGTAAAATGCTTTCCATCCAAGGTAATGAGTAATTGCAGAATAAATCAAACCTAAAGAATTAGGAAAAACATTTTTATTATGTATTACATCTATATTTTTATTTTTTCCTATTCCAATTAATCCAGTCTCATATTCACCTAATCCATCATATGAAACTATCAACGACTTATTAAAACCACTAGGATAAAATGTACTTGCTAAATGACAAAGATGGTGATTGTTAAATTCAATTTTTTTCTTATATCCTAATCTAGACTTTATTATTTTTTCTAAATTTAATAAATTTTTTATTCTATCAATACCATCAAAAATAAAGTTTATTTTTCGCATATCCTCAAATGCAGGTTTTAAATAAAAATCTTTTAAGTGTTTTTCTGGAAGAAAACTTACAGATATTAAATCAATATCATTTATTTTAAGTTTAGCGATTTTTAAACAATCATTAATCGCATCAATTGGAAATTCTCGCGTATGCTTTAATTTGCTGTACCTCTCTTGCTCGCATGCAGCCACAACCTCTCCTTTTATGAAAAGAGCACTTGATGAGTCGTGTCCCAAATTTAAACCTAAAATATTCATAATTTTTTTTTAATGAATACATACATTAAATTGAAAATTTTGCGAACTGCAAAATTAATATCTTAATTAATATTAATTTATTTTCTTATAAATGAAATTAAAGTATAAACAGAAAATTTTAACTCAAAAAAACTAATATTGTTGATTAAAGTGAATTTTTTAATAAAAAATGTAACCCAAAACTACATTTCATGATTGTAAAAAACAAAGTTGATGGCCAGGAGCTTTTTGGAACTACAAGAGAACCAAAAGCAATTTATAAAATTCTAGCAAATGCTTCAAAAAAGAATTTAGAAAAAAGAATAAAAAAAAAAACAAAATTAATAATAATCAAAAAAAAATTTCCAACATTTAACTTTATTATATTTTTTTTATATTCTATCCTTGTAGGAAAAATTTTTTCAAGTAAAAATTTTATATCTATTAATTATAGAGGATGTAATATTGGTAGATATGCACATCCTACAGTTATAAGAGAAACTGAAACTTTTAATCGATCACTATTAATAATTATTTTAAGAATAAAATATTTTTTTCTTGCTGGTGCAGTTACCGATACTGCATATTTTTTAAGTAAGAATTTGTGTGGGGCTTATGTTGATCATGGTGTTTATTTAAATGGTATTTATATAGAGATATTTTTAAAAAATAATTTAAGAATATATTCTAACAATTATCCCAAAGGATTGTTTACATCTAAGTTAAATAAAAAATCAAAAGCTAATGTAAAATATGAAAATTTAATTAAAATTAAAATCGATAAAATTAGTTTAAAAGAAAAGAACAAAGTAAAAAAAATCATTAAAAAAAAATTAACTGATCGAAATTTTATACCGTGGATGAGAATAGTTAAATATAAAAAAATAAATGAGGATATTAATTTTAATGACTTCGAATATATAATTTATGCACAATCATTTACTGATGCACAGCTAAATTTTGGTTATAATGGTTACGCATCTATCAATGATTGGCTTAATGATACACTAAGTATTTTTGTACACCTAAATAAAAAAGTTCTTGTGAAACCTCATCCAAATTTTTACGATCATTTTTTATTAAATTTTAGTAAAGAAATTAAACAAAATAATATTTCTTATAGAGATTATATTAAGTATGAAGAAATAAAAAAAAAATTTAACAAAAAAAATATTAAGTTCTTAGAATTGCCATTTTCAAATATAGAATTCCTAAATAAACTAAACAAAAAAAAGCATATAATAGTTACTCATCACTCGACAGCAATATTAGAAAATTGTTTTTTTGGATTTAAATGCATTACTTCTTCTGCATGTCCTTGGGATAGAGATCTTTATATAACTAATGACTGGGACAATGTTCAAGAATACAAAAATTTATTAAAAACTAAATTTAAAAAACTTAAATATCCAAACAAAGAAAATGTTTTGAAAATATTTCATGGTATTTATTATAATAAATTTGGACCCTATGGTGATAGATATTATATAACAATATTAAAAAAAACATTAAATCTAGAACTATCCAAATATGATACTGCATATAAACAACTTAATAAAAAAATGATAAAATTTCCTGATAAAACTTTACGAACTATAGATAAAATATCAAACAGCATCGAGGAAATAAAAATATAAAGTATTGAAACGATTTATTTTTTATTCAAAAAAAAATTAGACATTAGAGTAAACTAAAAATTTTCTTCAATAATTATTTTTGTTACTTTATCTTCTCCTAAA
>MDSZ01262303.1_pt1 | contig 13620 bp, 13 predicted proteins | sample 811201 | NCBI WGS metagenome assembly MDSZ01 (sample SAMN05326647, study PRJNA326480) | marine metagenome | isolation source: seawater | place: Indian Ocean: North | collected 2010
CTAATAACTTCTCAAATTTTTTTATATTTTGTAAAAAATAAATTTAATATTTTACAACTTCCAATTAAATATAAAGAAAAAAAAAATAGAAACTCAAGAGGAATACCTACAAATAAAATAATTCCAATTATAATAAGATCCTTATTTAATCTTATTAGAATAAGATTAGATAATAAAACTTCTTGATCCAAAATCCTCAAAATCAAAATTAATTTGTTCTAGTTTTTCTAGGCTTTTTTTAACTTTTCTTTGATTATTTTTTTCTACAAAAAATAAAAAATAACCTCCTCCACCTGCACCAAGTAATTTACCGCCTGTTGCACCAGCTTTTATTGCAGTGTCATAAATTTCATTAATCTTTAAATTTGAGACTTTATTAGAAAGGTCTTTTTTAATTGCCCAATTTTCATCTAGTATTTTTCCTAAATTATTAATTTCGCCAGAAATAAGTTCTTTTTCAAAATTGTCTACTAAATTTATTAATTTATAAAAATGTTTAAACTGTTTTTTATTTCTCCTAATTTTTAATAAAATCTTGTCTGCTCTTCTATTTATACCTGTATAAAACATCATGATATTATTTTTAAAATATTTTAATCTATTTTTTGATAATCTCAGTTTTTTTACAATCACACCTTTTTTTTTAAACTCTATTTTGTTAAAGCCACCAAACGCAGTGGAGTATTGATCTTGCATACCGATTGGCTTATTACATTTTTCTACTTCAATTTTACATGCAATTTTCGCTAATTCTAATTTTGAAAAATTCTTGCTTTTAAATTTACCTACAGCATTTGCTAAACCAACGGTCAGTGCACTTGATGATCCAAGACCACTACCAGATGATGGAATATCTGCAGATGTTACTACTTCTATGCCTTTATTTAATTTAAAATGTTTAAGTGTTTCTCTTATTAATTCATGTCTCAATAAATTTATGTTAGATACATTTTCAGTTTCTGAGTATGATACCCTTAAATTTTGATCATGCTTTTTATTTAATAATACATAAAGATATTTATTGATTGAACTAACTATAACTTTTCCGTCAGCTTCAAAATTAGTAAAATAGTCAGTACCCCCACCTACAAAACTCATTCTTAAAGGTGTTTTTGACAAGATCATAATAAATGTTAAATATCAGTATCATGAAATTTCCAAAGAAAAAATATAAAAATGTGGAAGATTTTTTTTTAGATTATTTTACTAGTTTAAATTCTAGTCTTTCTTCAATTAATTATATAAATTTAAAAAAAATAATAAAATTATTAAATAAAACTTATACTGAAGAAAAAAATAAATTATTTGTATGTGGAAATGGGGGGTCAGCTGCTTTATCAGAACATTTTGCTTGCGATCATCAAAAAATATTATTTGAAACAAAAAAATTTAAGCCATGTATTATAAGCCTAGTATCTAATTCTGCACTCGGAACAGCTATTTCTAATGATGTGAATTATAAATCTGTTTTTTCTGAGCAATTGAAACAAATGGCAAGCAAGAAAGATATTTTATTAGTAATTAGTTCATCTGGAAACTCTCAAAATATTGTTCAAGCATTAAAATGGGCAAATAAAAATGAAATGACCACAATATCCTTTACAGGATTTGATGGAGGAATAGCGAAAAAAATATCTAAGATTAATTTACACATCAATTCATCTAATTATGGCATTGTAGAGGCTAATCATCAATCTTTGATAAATATCATATCACAATATCTAAAATTGAATGCAATTGATGAAAATAAAATAAATAAAATTAATTTTTAAAAATACTATCAATTGCGTCTTTTAAATTTTTGTATTTAATAATATTATTTAATTTTATTTTTTCTCCAACTTGTATAAATTTAATTTTTGTTTTTTTTGCAGCTATTAAATCATTTACTGTATCACCTATCATAAAAGATTTTTTTTTATTTATATTTAAATCACTAATAGCCCTTAATAACATTCCATTATTAGGTTTTCGCCATGAACAAGTTCTTTTAAATTTTTTTATCTCGCCTTTATGACCTTTTTCAGGATGACATGGACAATAATAGATCATATCTAAATAAGATCCCTTATAACCAAGTAAGCTCTCAAGTTTTTTAAAATCTTTCATGAGTTTATTTATTGAGATAAAACCCTTTGCGACTGCTGGCTGATTTGTTATTAAAACTGCTAAAAAACCTTTATCATTAATTTTTTTAATTGCTTCAAATGTACCATTTATAAATTTATGAGGACTTTGATATTTATAATTATATTTATCAGGATTTATAACTCCATCTTTATCTAAAAATACAGCAGGAATTTTAGAATTTAAGTTTCCTTTTTTAAATTTATCTGAATTAAATTCTTTAATAGCAGTTTTGTATCTATATGGAGTACCAATATCTTTTGCATATTCTCTGCTCTTATAACTAAAGATTTTTATATTTTTTTTTTTTAAAATTTTTGGTAAAAAATTTTTACTAAAATCTTGATAATCTTTTTTACCTAAATAGCTCAATAATTTTTTTTTAATAATGTAGATTCCAGATAAACATAAATTTCCAACGTATTTTTTTTTAGAATATTTGTTATGAAAATTAGTTACTCGGGAATTTGCATTTACTTCAACTATATCACTATCATGAGGATGATTATTTGGATGGGTAAATAATGTAAGATCACTCTTTTTAAAATTATGAAATTTAATAAATTTTTTTAGATCGATATTAAATAATATATCACTGTATATTACTAAAATATCTTTTATTTTATAGTTTTTGAGAGCTTTTAAACAACCAGCTGTACCCAGCTTTTTACTTTCTTTAATAAATATAAACTTATTTTTTTTAATTGATTTTAATTCATTAAAGATGTTCTTATCATTTTCTTTAATAGATAAAAAAATTTTTTTATTAATTTTAGATATCTTTGTTATTTGATGTTTTAATAATGTTTTATTATTAATTTTTAATAAAGATTTTTGTTTGTTTTTAGATAATGATTTTATTCTTTTTCCATCTCCTCCTGCTAAAATCAGAACATCCATTATTTTTCTAATTCAGAGATGGTTTTTTTAATAGCATCTAATGAACTTAAAGAAAACTTATATCCAAGCTGATTAATTTTTTTTGTTGAATAGCTGTATTTAGGTACATCACCTTTCCATCCAGAATTTTTTTTTTCAAATTTTATTTTTTTTTTATAATTAAATTTCTCAACTAATAACTCTACAATTTTATTTACTTCTACACCCTTATCATTATTGCCAATGTTGTAGTAATTCACAAAACTTTTATGCATATGATTTTTAACATATAACATACAGTCAACTATTTCAGATCCATGAGAATAAGGTTTGCGTTGTTTTCCATTTCCAAGAACTTGAAGATACTTTCTTTTTTTATTTTTTATTTTATTTGATAAATCGAATATTACACCATGCGTAAGTTTCTCTCCCACAACATTGGGTAATCTAAAAATAAAACTTTTAACATTATTTAAATACGAAAATGAAGATAACATTGCTTCAGATGCAAGTTTCATTGAACCATAATTGCTACATGAATATAAAGCTGGCATATTTTCATTTATCATTTTTTTTACATCCCCAAAAACCGCAGAGGAAGACGTAAAAATAATTTTTGATTTATATTTCAAATTTTTTTTTATGAAATTTAAAATATAATAAGTTGTCATAAAAGTATTTTTGTAATCAATTTCTGAATTTAAAATTCCACTTTTAATGTCTGAATTAGCAGCTAGATGCCAAATTTCATCTAATTTTTTTTTTTTTAATAATTTTGATAATTTTTTGTTTTGTATTTTTTTACTGAGATCAATATTAAAAAATATAAAATTTTTTTGTTTAAAATACTCCTTAATATTTGATTTTTTACCTAGAGTAAAATTATCAATACCAATAATAAAATTTTTATTATTTTTGATTAATCTTGTCAAAAGTTCAGACCCGATCATTCCAGCTACTCCAGTTACTAATATGGTTTTTTTTTTCATATTAAAAATTTTCTAGCTTTCTCATATGCCTGTGCGATTACTTGATCTGAATTTAAATATTCCCAACTTCCCCATCTTCCAAGAAAATCAAAGCCTTTTTTTTCATAGTAATTAAGTAGCATATCGACATTTTTTCTATGATTTAGATTGTATATTACATATGCATATTTAAATTTTTTAATAGATTTGAAATTTATATCTTTTTTTTTATTTACAAAATTTAATTTTTTTAAACCCTCATAGATTCTATTAAATAATTGCTGATTATTCATTTTTCCAATTTTACTATTTTTTTTAAAAGTTATTTCGATTTGGAAAGTCGTTGATCCTTTTAAAGAGTAATTTTTACCAAGAAAATCTAACTTTGAAATTCTATGAAAAATTATATTTTTATTCGGCACCATTAAAGCAAAATTTTTTCCTGCTATATTCCCTTTAATATTAAACATAGCAATAATAATTGAATTATACTGAAGAGATCTTGAGATTTTTTTTATTTTATCATTTTTTTCTAAATATTTGTAAAATTCATTTAAAGGTATTGTTGAAAATATTTTATCATAATTGAATATACCTTTATTTGTTTTTATTAAATATTTTTTATTCTTAGTTTTAATACTCATTAACTTTGTTGAAGTAAGTATTTTTACTTTACTATTTAATTTTGATTTAAATGCAGTAAATAAACTTTCAATTCCACCTTTTTTTGGATAATGAAAATATAATTGATGTTTGTACCCCTCGGTTATAATTCCTTTTGCACTTTTTATTATATCCTCGTTGGGTGGTCTAGGTATTCTTTCTACCATTTGTGTATCTAGTTTTGATGGATTCATTTTCCATATCTTATTGTTGTATGGTCCTAAATATAACTTAAATATACCCTCCCCAAAATTTTTTAAAAAAAAATCTTTCATTGTTTTTGGTGCTATTTTAGAAAACTTATTTTTTAAAAACTTATTTAATGCAAATTGTAAATCTTTTTTTGGTAGTTTATATAATTCATTTTCAAATGGATATTTTATTAAAGTATTTTTGTCATAAATAATCTTATTTGAACGTTTTAAAGAATTTTTATTTTTTCCCAAAATATTTAAAATTAATTTGAGAATTTTTTTATTTTTTGAAAAAATAATGTGTGGTCCGACATCATAAAAAATCTTATTTATTTCATATGACCTGAGTAATCCACCAACCTTTTCTTCTTTCTCTAAAATAGTAATTTGTTTTATCTGTTTTTTTTGTTGGATAAATTTAGCTAAAGAAATTGAAGCTATTCCACCACCTAATATTAGTATTCTCATTTTAATTCCTTAAATTTAAAATTTGATTTAATCTTGTGGTTAATATTGGCAACCATATAGGAAAACTGTGAGTAATGTATCTTGCTGTATTTTCTATACCACCTAAAAAACCAAACAAAATTAAAGATATTGGAACCAAAAATTCTATTCTTTGATTTTTATAAATATTTTCTATATCTGAATTCCAAAATATATATGGAGATACAGATATAATTAAAGGTAGTAAACTACCAGATATAGCAGATTTATCATAAAAAATTTTTAACATTTGATGAAAATCAAATTTAAATTCATAAAATTGGAAATAATTTTTTCCAAATTTAATTAAAAAATAATAAAATATACTTGTAATAACAGCTGAGACCAAAAGAATTAAATATTTTTTTTGATCTTGTTGAGTAAAAATTCTTAAAAAAAATAAAATTCCTAAAATATAAAATATTTTTTCACTAACTAAAAAAGATAACATAATGAGCGGTATAGAAACTTTCAAATTATTTAAAAAAAATAATATAAATATAAAATATAAAACTACAAATCTGTCTATTGTAAAATGGTCTAGGGATTTTAATATTGCATAACACAATATTAAACTCAAGTACCCTTCGGCCTTAGACTTACCTAACTTTATAGTTTGATAAGCAAAAAAAGTGACTAAAATTAAAACTAATATAAAATAATTGCCAACTGCAACTGCATTAGTTGCGCAAATATATTCTTGTGTAAGATCCTGGCTAATATTTGTAAGAGTTAAACATGGAAAAGTTTTATAAATAATAAAATAAAAAAATATAGGTATTAATCTTACTGCAGATGGCAAGGTTAGTTTATACATTTCTTCCGATGTTGCAAAATAAAGAACTTGATTTTGATAAAAATCGTAAGGCACAAAATTTGTAAGCATCATTCTGTAAGTATAAAGATATTCTCTAAAAAATAACAAAATTAAAATAATAAAAAATATGAATAGATTGATGATATTTTTTTTGCTAATCATTGTAATAAAATTTAATTTGTTTAATAAACTATTTTAATTAATAAGTTAAACACAAAAAATATAATATTTATTTTTTTATACAAAACAAATGAAGTATATTAATGATACAGTAATTTGTATATTTGCCTGTAATAGAGTAACTAGCCTGCAAAATTTACTGAATGATTTAAAAAAAAATAATAATTATCAAAAATATTCTTATTTTTTTTTTATTGATATTCCTAAAGAGAAGATTAATTTAAATATACACGATCAAATATTTCAAATAATAAAAAATTTCAAAAAAAAATTAAAGGTAAGAATAATATATAGGAAGAGAAATTTGGGACTTAGTAAAAATATAATTGAAGGGATTAATTACGTAAAAAAAAAGTATAAAAAACTTATATTATTGGAAGACGATTTAAGAGTTTCAAAAAACTATATAAATTTTATACAAAAAAATTTAGATAAATATGAAAATGACAAACAAATATACTCTATTTCAGGTTACGTTTTTCCGAAAAAAATTTTTAGTTTAAGAGATAAGGATAAATCAATTTTTTTATGTAAAAGACCAAATTCTTGGGGTTGGGCAACTTGGTCTTCAAAATGGAACAAAGTTAATTTTAGTAATAAAAAATTTAAAAATATTTACAAAAATAAAAGTAAATTAAAGGTGCTAGAGGATTATGGCAACGATTTAGAATTCATATTAAGAGACACATTAAGTGGTAGAATAAATTCTTGGGCTATAAAGTGGACGATTTATCATATTCTCAACTCAAAATATTGCATTTTTCCAATTAAGACACTAGTCAATGAAGAGGGTTATAAACACATGCCAACTAATAATAGATTTAAATCAGACAAATTTAATCACAAAAGAATTAATTCTTACAAATTATCCAAAAAAATTAAAATCTTAAGAGAAAATGATGACATTAAGATGCAATTTAAAAAGATATATAATTTTGCATTTTACAAGAGAATTTACAAAAAATTTATTAATTAATTTCCTCTAAATTAATTATCTGATCAAAGTATCTTAAATTATCTTTATTATGAGTAATGAGAATTAATGTAATTTGATTTTTTAATTTTAAAAATTCTTGTAATATTTCTTCTTGTAACTCAACATTTAATGAGTTGAGACTTTCATCTAGCACTATTATCTCCTTATTAAAATATAAAGATCTTGCTAATGAAATTCTCTGAGCTTGACCACCAGATAAATTTTTCCCATCTTCACTAATTATGTAATCATAATTTAAATTATTTTGTTGGATAAATTTATCAAGTTTAACCTGTTCTAATATTATTTTAAGCTTACTTTCATCTGTGTCTTTTAATTCTTTATTAAATGTAATGTTTTCTAGAATAGAACCTTTAAATATAAAATTTTGTTGAGGGATATAAGATATTTTCTTTTGCCATTGATATAAATTTTTATGAATATTAATTTTATCACCAATTAATATTTGGCCAGTTTTTGGTTTTATTAATCCGCAAAATAAATCAATCAAAGTGGTTTTACCAACTCCAGAAGGACCAACAATTGCAACAAATTCATTTTTTTTTATTTTAATATTAAAATTTTCAAAAACTTTTTTTCCATTTTTAAAATTGAAATTTACATCAACAAAGTTCAAATTTTCAAAATAAATATCTTCTCCATCAAAATTTGATTGAGTGTCAAAAAACTCATCTCCAATTTTAATTTGTTCGTAAATTTTATTTATACTGTATGTTGAGCCAAGAATATTTCCAATTGAATTAAATATATTGTAAATTAATGGTATAGATCTAGCTGATGCTATACCAAAAACACCTAATAATGTGACACTATTAGGATTAATGGATCCGTCTAGAATAATTGAGAAAATAAAAATTGAGGCAATTATGATAATAAAACTTATTTCTAAAATAACTTTTGGTAATAAAAGAATAGACTCATAATTATACTCTGATTTTCCAGATTTTTGATTATTTTCCTCGAAATAACTTAGGAATTTATTTTGTTGTTGCAAAATTTTTAAAGTTTTAAAACCATTTATCATTTGCTTAGTTAATTCAACGAACTTTTCATCAGCTTCACCAAAATTACTTCCAAAAATTTCTATTTTTCTTCTAACAAAAATAAAATAGAAAAAATAACTACCTAATAAAATCAAAATTATTAAAGAGAATAACTTTACACTTGTAATAAACATTAAAAAAATAATTGTTATAAAAATTAATAAGTCTGAAATTAAAGTAAATATTTTTACAACAGTATTTTGTGCGAAAATTCTTGTCACATGTCCTATTTGATGGAAAACCTCCGATGATTTAATTTCAGAGATTTTTTCTAAAGTAAGTGAATTAAATTTTTTTATAAATCTTAATCTTAAATGTTTTTGAATTTCTGTACCTTCTTTAATAATTTTACTCGCAATAAAATAAGAGAATACCGATCTAAAAGTGAATGCTAAAACAAACAATATAAAAAAAAAAATAATAATAATATTTAAATCATAGGAAGAAATTAAATTTTCAAATCCAAATTTATAAAGATAATTTTCTAAGTTATTTGGACTTAAAATTCCTAAAATAATAGGTCCTACCGAACCTATACCAATTACCTCAAAAAAAGACGAAATAATTCCACCAAATGAAATGAGAAAAAGTCTAACTTTTTGTTTTTTTTTTAAAATAAAATTAATTTTTTTTAAATTTTCAAACACTATTTTTGATTATTTTTATTAATTATTTTCTTTATATAATTGTAATAACTTGTATTAATTTTTTGTTTTTTTAAAATTTTAATTAAAAAATTTTTTGATATCCATTTATTATTAAGAGCTATTTCTTCTAAACATGCGATCTTAAAACCTTGTAGCTTTTCAACTGAGTAAACGAAATTACTTGCTGATATTAAACTTTCAGGGGTTCCTGTATCAAGCCATGCAATACCTCTTCCCATTTTAAAGGCTTTTAATTTTTTTTTTTTTAAATAAATCTTGTTAATATCACTGATTTCTAATTCATTTCTTTTCGAAGGTTTTAATTTTTTTACATAATCTACAACACTGTTTTCGTAAAAATACATACCTGGAATAATAAAATTTGACTTTGGTTTTTTTGGTTTTTCATCAATAGAAATAATTTTATTTTTTCTAAAGTTTATAACGCCAAAGTCTTTAGGATTGTTTACTTGAATTGCTAGTATTCTTGCTCCTGATTTTGTATTTTTTGCTTTTAAAATAGTTTTAGCTAAACTTTGTCCATAAAAAAAATTGTCACCTAAAGTGAGACACACATTTTCTTTTCCAATAAACTCTTTTCCAATTTTAAATGCTTCTGGGATTCCATTTGGATGTTTTTGAATACTGTAACTTATCTTGATACCAAAATTTTCTCCATTACCTAGAATTTTTTTAAAATTTTTTAAATCATTTTCTTTACATATAATCAAAATGTCTTTTATTTTTGCTAAAAATAGTAGAGATAAAGAATAATAAATTACAGGCTTATCAAAAATGGGTAGAAAATGCTTAGATATAGAATTTGTAATTGGTCTAAACCTTGATCCTTCTCCACCAGCTAACAATATACCTTTCATTATTTTTTTTTATAATTTTGTATGTACCAATTAACTGTTATTTTTAATTTTTGTTTAAAATTTTTTTTGAATTTCCAGCCAAGTTGGTCGATAATTTTTTTATTTGAAATATTATACTTAAAGTCATGACCCGGTCTATCTTTAACAAACTTGACTAATTTGAAACTATTTTGATTACTGTTTGTGATTTTATCATAAATTGTGCATATCATTTTCACAAGCTTTATATTTGGCAGTAGATTTCGTGTAGTTATATTGTAATTTTCGCCAACTTTTCCGTTTTGTATAATTTTATATATTGCATCAGCCGTATCTTCAACAAATAACCAATCTCTTACTTGCTTTCCCCTACCATAAATAGGAATTCTCTTTTTATTTATACAGCACGTAACTATTACAGGTATAAGTTTTTCTAAATATTGAAATGGACCAAAATTATTTGAAGGGTGAACAATAATAGTTTTTAAATTATAAGTTTTATTAAAACTTCTTACCAAATGATCTGCCGAAGCTTTAGATGCTGAATATGGTGAATTTGGAGTGTATTTTGAATTTTCGTTAAAAGTTTTTTTTGATTTAGTTGAACCAAATACTTCATCTGTTGAAATTTGAACGAATTTAGTTTTTTTTATCAAATTTAAATTTTTAATAGATTTCAATATATTAAATGTACCAATAATATTTGATTTAATAAAAACTGATGGATCCACAATTGATCTATCTACATGTGTTTCTGCAGCAAAATTAATAATATAATCAGGTTTAATTTTACTTATTATATTTTTTAATTTTAAATAATTTGATATATCTATTTTGTAAAATTTATATGAGGAAATTTTTATTAATTTTTTATTGTGATCAAATGAAGCATAAGTTTTTTTATCAATATTAAATATATTAATATTTTTATTCTTAATTGCTTTTTTAATAAATGTTGAGCCAATGAAACCCAAACCACCTGTAACAATTATATTCATAAATTATTTTATATCAGATGATTAAAAAAACAAAACGATTAAAAAAAAAAAAAATAATTAATGACAAAGGTACATTAATTCTTAACAAAAATATTTTAAAAAATTTTAATTTAAAAAGATTTTTTTTAATTAAATCAGATAAAAAACTTATAAGAGGTGAGCATGGACACAAAAATTGTAACCAAATATTTCTATCTCTATGTGACTCAATTACGTTAGAAGTTGAAAATAAAATAAGTAAAAAAAATTTCATACTAAAAAAATATGACTCAATATTTGTGCCGAAGAAGAATTGGATACGTATCAAGTTTAAAAAATATAACTCTGAATTGCTTGTTTTATGTGATAAAGATTTTGATAAAAAGGATTATTTTTATAGTTTAGATAAAATTTAGCATTTTAATCAAATTTTTAATAGATTTTTCTATAGTAAATTTTTTATTTGTGTTAGTTCCATAAAAATTTTTCTTTAATTCAAAACTTGTTTTATTCATAGACTTTGAATTAATAATTTTTATTTTTGCAGGAATAAATTTTTTTATTTTGTCAATTATTTCTTTAGTAGATAGATTTTCAGTTAAAAGGTTTATAGTTCTACCGTCTATTTGAACTGAATTATTTTTTATAAAGAACAAAATATTTTCAACAAGCTCTTCTATAGAAAGATAAGGTCTAACCTGGTTATATGCAGTACTCCATACAGGAAGTTTTTTGTTTAATTTAGAATATAAACAAAATTTATTTACCACTGTATGAAATTTCATACCTTCAGAATATCCTACAACTGTGGCTAGCCTTAAAATCAAAAATTTATTTATTTTTTTTTTTATATAATTTTCTTCTTTTAATTTACATTTTGCATATGGTGTTTTTGGGAATAATTCTGTACTTTCCTCAGTTAGAAATACATCTTTTTTTTTTCTTGGCGTATATAAGCTGGTTGTTGAAGGAAAAATTAGTGGAATATTATATTTTTTGCAAGCTAATACAATATTTTTTGTAGAGCCAAAATTATTTTCTATAATATTAACTGATTTATCAAAGCTTTTTTCTTGATCAGTATATCCCGATAAATGAATTACTATATTCGATTTTTTAAAAATATCAGGTTTAAATTTTTTACTTAAATCAATTTTAATAAAGTTCAATCTATTAAAATATTTTCTTTCTAGAAATTTGAAAAAAATATTTATCGTTGAAGTACTCAAATTATCTATAACTACAACTTTATTCTTTTTATTATATAAAAGTTTGGGTATTAAAGATGTTCCGATATGACCTAGTCCACCAGTAATTACTATTTTATTCATATTAATTTAAAATCTGTTTTATTAATTATTTTCAAATATTTTTAATTTTTTATTTTTAATTTCTAGTTTTTATTATGTGACCAAATTTATTATTAGTCAAAAGTAAGTTAAATGATAAATTTTTTATTATTTTGTAATTCTTATTTTCTTTTAAAAACTTATCCAATGCTGTTTTAGGATTTTTTTTTTTATTCCATTCTCGTATTCTATGTTTTTGGATTGGAATATAATTTATTACAGTATCTCCAACGATTATTAGATCATTTTTATTTAAAATTTTATCATAAAATCTTAATTCGTTTAAAACATGCTCCTCAGTATGATTTGAGTCTAAATGAACTAAGCATTTATTATTACCTTTAATTTTTTTAAATTTTTTTGTCAATTTTTCGTCGATAGAAGATGTTTTTATAATTTGGACAGAATTTGATTTTTTTTTATTTAGTCTATCTCTTAAATCTTTTGGAATAAAAATATCAACACCAATAATTTTTTTAATATTAGCTTTTTCTTTAATTGTATCCAAATAAAGTAACATACCACCCCAAGCGATACCAATTTCAAAAATTATTGTTGGTTTGTATTTAAATATAATTTCTTGGATTTTAATAATATCTTCAGGAGTCTGTAGCATTGGTTCATTCATCCAAGTGTGTTGGTATGACCAATTATTTCTATCGGAATGAACAATTAGCTGATTTGCTAATTTTTGAACTTTAGAGTTGTTTGACATTTTTTTTTTATAAAGTTCAGAGTTTTTAAAAAACTGTTTTCTAGAAATTATTTTCTTTTTCATATATGTATTTTTTAATGAATGTATTAATAACGGGACAAAGAGGTTTCATTGGAAAGAATATATACACTAGATTTCTCAAAAAATCTAAAATTAAAAAAATTTTTTTCAAAAATTGTACAAAATTATCTCTAGAAGAATTTGAAAACAAAATTGAAAAAATTTTTTTTAAATTTAAACCTGATATAGTTATACATGCAGCTACTTATTTCTCTAATAAGCGTGGACTTTCTGAGAAAAAAAAGTGTATGAGAGTGAATTATATATATTCGAAAAAATTTTTTGAAATATGTGAAAAAAATTTAATCAAAAAATTTGTTTACTTTGGTTCAGTTCATGAATATGAAAAAAATAATAGCAAACTATATCCATATCTCTTATCTAAAAAAAAATTTACAAATTACATTTCGAAAAGAAAAAAGTTTACGAGGATACTTGGTATTTATCTTTTCAACACTTTTGGAGATAATGATAATAGGAGTAAATTTTATACAAAACTTATAAAAAAACCTAATGAAAAATTAATATTCTATAAAAAATTAAAACTTAATTTTATAAATGTAAGTAATTTAACAAAACATATTTTTAAACTTTGTAATAGGAATTGGGATTTCTCCAATAAAAAGATTTGTATATGCAATAAAAAATTTATCAAAGTTAA
>MDSZ01082725.1_pt1 | contig 13619 bp, 14 predicted proteins | sample 811201 | NCBI WGS metagenome assembly MDSZ01 (sample SAMN05326647, study PRJNA326480) | marine metagenome | isolation source: seawater | place: Indian Ocean: North | collected 2010
ATATAGGAGTGACTACTCATTTGTGGGCCCACAGGGACTTGAACCCCGAACCTGCGGATTATGAGTCCGTTGCTCTAACCAATTGAGCTATGGGCCCTTAATTAAGATTAATTTAAATTGTAAAATACTATTTATTACATAAATTAATAACAATGAAATTAGTTTTTCAAAGCAACATTTTTTGGGCTTTTTTTGGTAGGATTATATCCTCACTCTCAATTTTTTTACTCATCAGTTTTGCGGCAAAAAACCTGTCAATTAACGAGTTTGCCTCATTTAGTTTTATTATGAGTATAATTCCAAGCGCCTCAATATTTTTAGCTTTTGGTCAACACTTATCATCTTCAAAATTTAATTTAGAAATGAAAAATTTTAGTAACCACATTAAGAACGTATCTCATACTTATATTATTTCGTTATTAATTTTTTTACTTATAATACTGTCTTTGTTTATATTTTTTTATGAGGAGAATAGAGATAATAGCCTTTTACTATTTTGGGTATCTTTATCAATAATTCTTACCTCTTTTCAAAGAATAATTTCTGATATATCAAGGTCCTTAAAAAAGTTTAATTTATTTGTTTTATTCAATGGCATAAAGTCCAATGGTGGTATTGTGTTTTGGTCATTTTTTTTTATTATTCTTTTGATATCTGGCAATGAAGCAACAATAAATTTGGATTTCATTTTTTCAACAATTGCGCTTTCATCGATTATATCAATTTTCATATTCTTCTTTTTTAAAACTTTTAAAATTCCAAACATCAATAATTTTTTTACACTATCAGAAAATTTTGGTTCTTTTTTAAAGTCAAGTATCATTATCATGCTAACGTCTCTTTTAATAATGATTAGAACAGATCATGATATTTGGATTTTACATTTTTTTGGTACAGCTGAAGATTTATCTATTTATACACCAGTAATAAGATTAGCCTATCTAACTATGATTCCAATTTCAATTTTTGATACTATCATTCCTAACAAGATGGCTAGACTTTATCAAAAAGGACAAATAAATAATCTAGAGAATTATGTTAGAGGCATCTCTACAAAAAGACTTTTGACCTCATCAATTATAATATTAATACTTTTCTTCTTTGGTGAGATTATGTTAAGCACTTTTTTTGGGGAATTTTATGCACAAGGTAGTAATATATTAAAAATATTATGCTTGAGTTTTTTAAGCTTATGTCTTTTAGGACCGAATGGAATGATTTTATTAATGATAAAACACGAAAAAACTCACCTCAAAATCAATTTATTTTATTTAATTTTATCATTTATTTTAGGAACAATTTTAACAATTAAATTTGGATATTGGGGTATGGCAATTAATATAGTATGTATTACAAATTTAATACATCTAACATTCTATTTTAGGGTGAAAAAACTGTTAAAAATAAATACTCTACCTAATATATTTTTTAAAAAAAATATACATAATGATTAATTGTAACTTAAATTAAACTATGCTTGATTATATTAACACTGACAATCTTGAAAAAGCATTTAAATCTTATCAAGGTGCATTCCCATTTGATTATTGTGTAGTTGATAATTTTTTTGATCAACAAATGGCTGAAAATCTGTCTAATGATTTTCCGGAATTTAATGATGAAATTTGGCACCAATATGACAACCCCATAGAAATTAAAAAAGTATCTAATTTATGGAACATTTTTCCACCTACAACCTACTCAGTTTTTAGTGATTTGAATTCTCCTGAATTTGTTAAATATCTTTCTCAAATTTCTAATATTGATCCACTATATTCCGATAACGGTTTAAATGGGGGTGGATGGCACATGCTAAATAATGGTGGAAAGTTAAACCCTCATCTAGATTATTCAATGCATCCAAAATTACCCTTACAACGTAAAATCAATCTAATAGTTTATTTAAATAAAAATTGGAAAGAAGAATGGGGAGGCGAGCTTGGACTTTGGAGTTCAACTGAGAATGGTACTAAACCAAAAAAAATTGAAAAAATTGTTCCTCCTCTTTTTAATAGAGCAATTTTCTTTGATACAACGATGGATAGTTGGCATGGACTATATAACATTGTTAATTCGCCGGAAAATGAGTTTAGAAAAAGTATGGCTATATATTATCTAACTGATCCACCTGGAGATGTTGACGAAAGAGCTAAAGCACTTTTTGCTCCAACAGACGACCAAAAAGGCGATAAAAGTATTGAGGAATTAATTAAAAAAAGAGCTGATGTCAAATCTGCATCTGATGTTTATAAAAAGTGAATAAAAAAGTTAAATTAGCTTCGACAATTATAATATTGTCTATTCTTTTCTTTATTTTTCAAAATAAAAAATTTGAGTCTTCTATATCAATGTATCCATCATATGGAGACGATTTAAACAATTCATCCCTTATGAGTCTTGTTGGAGAATTTGGTATTGGACAGGGAATGAATACAACTGATCCAGTTATATATGTTCCGGATATAGTTAATTCTTCATTCTTGAGAAAAGAACTACTTTTAAATAAATACATTTCACTTAATAATGAATCACTTTTAAAATATTTTGAATCGAAAGAATTAATATCTTTTTTCAAAAAAAGTAAGGATGAAATGATTAATGAATATTCCAAAGATTTTGAAAAATTAATAAAAGTAGATGTTGGTAGAACCTCCGGTCTTATTACTATCACAACTTATTTTGATTCCCTTGATTTATCTATTGAAGTAAGGGATTATATTTATGATTATCTAATAAATTTTATAAATAAGTCTTACAAAGATAGTGCTAGTGCTAGAATTAAATATATTGATACAAGAAAAATTGAAGTAAAAAAGGAATTAGAAAATAAAGAAAATATTCTTAAAGATTTTTTAGTAAAAAATAAGGGTTTTGACTCACCTCTACTTCAAACAGAATATTTAAGATTATCGCGTGAGGTTGAACTGACTAACAGCGTTTATGCATTATTGGTTCAACAAGTAGAGACCGAAAAACTTTCGCTCAAAAAAGAAGAATTAAATTTTGTTGTTTCTGATAAATACAATAATCCAAAAGCAATAAAGCTTGGCATTCTTGAAATTATTATTATTGATATATTTTTGATTATAATCATTTTTATAGTTTCTAATAGAAAAAAAATAAAAATCTAATTTTTTTTCTTTGTAACAAAAAATGCAAAAGCAATTAAGGGTAACAATCTAAATGATATTGAATACAAATCTCCTCTTAAAAAATATATCATGTAGGGTATGAAAAAAATATAAATAATTTCACTGAAGTGGCTCTGATTTTTTTTAATTAAAAAGCTATTTATCGATAGACCTAGAAAATATAAGGATAAAAATACACCAATTCCGCCTAAGGCAAGGTATCCCTCTGCCCAATAATTAGTTGCTATGCTTGAAAACTGAATATTACTATCATCCGTAAGAGCAAAAGAGCTTGAAATTGGCTTGTCAGGCCATATACTCCTTGGTATATACACAATTAAAGAATTAAAAAAATTACTAAAAAATAAGTACCCATTAAAACTCACGTATTTAATGCTAAAATAGATAGTAGATAAGGCGTCAAAATCACCAGTAATGAAATGTTGGGTTACGTCATAAGATGTTTTTTTTGAAAAGCTATCAGCTGTCAATGATTCTCGAAAGTAATCCAAATAAGGAAAAACAAAAGCTAAGCCTAGCGAAAGACTTGACATCCAAAACTTCTTATTAAAATTGAAAAAATATAATGCTAAAAATGAGACAAACATTAAAAAACTTAATCTTTCCGATCTAATTGGATTAAAATAAACTAACATAAAAAAAGAAATGAATATTAAACGTGAGTATGAAATTTGGTTATTTGTTTTTTGAATTAGATAAGAGATTAAACATACAAAAAATGAGACTTTTAAAAATCTTATCAAAAGCATTTCAAGATAGCTAGCTTCTTTGATGGTTAAATCAAAAAGTAATCTTGGGAAAATTATTTTTTCGAAACCGATTAAATAAAACAAAAGAATAGCGAGAAAAATTGAAACTAAAAAAAGAAAATCTATTCTTTTAACAGATATAAATCTTCTTGGTATTTTAAAAGAGTATCCTTGGTATCTTCCAAATATAAAACCCACAATACCTAGGAAAATCATTCCTATAACTTTGAAAATTTCATTTATTGGAAAATTATTTACCCATGGAATTTGGTTAGTATTCAACTGAATAATTCCTGCAAAACCCAAAAAAATGTATACATACACCCAAAAAGAAATATCCAAAAGAGAATGATTTCTTTCTAAAGACTTATTTAGAAAAAAAACAGGCGTTAAAATGCAAATCACATAAAGAATTATAATTAAAAAATAATTTGTATATGCAAATGGATTAAAAAAAAGTAATGGCAGTGTAAGTAAAATAATATTAAAAAAAGGAAATATATTTTTATCAAAATTATTACAGTCGGCTTCTTTTAAAAATTTCATCTACTAATTCATCCCAATTATTAATAATTCTATTTTTGGTTTTGTGCTCAACTTTATAAAATAAATCGTCTCCATCTAATAAACTCATAAATATTTTTGCTAAACCCTTAAAGTCATCAGGATTAATGAAAATAGCTCTACTATAATTACCAAGTGTTTCATGTGCATATTTTAAATCTGAAAGAATTATAGGTAATCTGTATTGTTTAAACTCTGTAATTGGTAATCCCCATGTTTCCAACTTTGATGGAAATACACCTATAGTAGAATTTTCCATTTTTTTAATTAAATCTTCTCTTTTCATATACCCTGTAAACTCAACATTTTTAAGTTTTTTATAGTTTTTATAAAGGTATCTTGACCAACGATTTTCATTTTTATCAAAAGTAAATGAGCAAAAAATTTTATCGTTATATGAAGGGTAATTATTATCTATATATTCTAAAGCTTTTAAAATAACCTCAAAATTTTTATGAAGTCTGCTTATGGAAGGATAAATGAAAACTAGTTTTTCTAAAAAATCATTGTTTGCTTTTGATGGTAAGTCTTCTATTGGCTTAGCAACAATTGTATTGTCAATTTTGTATAGTTTTTTGAATTCTTCAGCAATCCATTCTTGCTGAACAATAACCCCTCTATTTGATTTAATATTTATTCTAAAAAGATATTTGTATAAGTATGTCCAAATAAAAAATTTCCAATCATAAAAAAGATGCCAAAGTTTTTTTTCACCAAACATGCTTGGATTATGACAGTAAACAAAAGAGTTATATGAATAAACCCTTGCAGAAGTATCCTGCATGTTTATCCATATGTCAGAATCTATTTTCTTTGAAATTCTTAAAAGACTGAAATATTCAAAAATTATTCTTTTTATCCAGCTTTTTTTTATTTGGGGGTACTCAATAAATGTTACTTGATCATTCAATTTTTCATCAAAAAGGGACTTACTATTCACCAAACATATAATTTCTACATTTCTTTTTAAAAACGCATTTAGCAAGTATCTGAATATTTGCAATTGTCCAGCATCAATAATATTTACTCCACTCAAAACTATTTTTAACTTTTTATTATTCATTCGTAAATCCTTTAATGTCTTCTTTTTTTATAGAAGCTGTACCAGATTTTGATACTACAATTGATGCTGCAAAGTTAGCTATTTCTGCTGATTTTATAATGTTTTTGGTTTTAGCAAAAAATAAAGATAAGGTAGAAATGACTGTATCTCCTGCGCCGGTTACATCTGGAGATTTAACATTATGAGCTTTGATATTTTTTAGAAAATTGTTTTTGCCAACAATTGTCATTCCCTTATCCCCTTTTTTAACAACAATATAATCAATATTATGCTTCGAAATTAATTCATTACAATTGTGAAAAATTGCTTTATTGTTAATTTTAGTTTTCGAAACCTTTTCCAGTTCTTTTAGATTTGGAGTAATTATATTTGCGCCTTGATAGAAATTGAAATCATCTTTCTTTGGATCAACAATAACTACATTTTTTGAAAATTTTGATTTATACCATGGAGAATTTAAAACACCTTTGTTATAGTCTGACAATATAATAACATCAAATTTTTCGAAATCCATATCTAAAAATACTTTTGATGGTGACCAATCAATTATCTTTTCAGTATCTAGTCGAGCAACTTGAACTCCATTTGAATAAATTCTTTTTTTAACAGTAGTTGGGTAATTATTTAAAACTTCAATGCAATTAGTATTTACGGATTTTGCCTTCAACAGCGATATTAACTTTTCCCCCCAAATATCATTTCCTACAACACCCATACACGAAACTTGTGCACCTAAATTTGATAAATTATTCACTACATTTCCTGCACCACCAAGAACAGTATTTTAAGTTTCTGGAATTATTACAGGCACTGGAGCTTCTGGAGAAATTCTTGAAGATTTTCCAAAGATATAGTTATCAATCATTAAATCTCCAATAACCATGACTTTATAATTTGAAAAATCAACATTCATTTAATCTTACCTTGATTTAATATTTTCCTTTGTTTTTCTTCTAGTTCCTTTTTATCAATTAAATATTTTTTACCCACTATTATTCCATTTTTATCAAATGAATATGTAAGTGGTACTCCTGTAGGAATATTTATTTTGATAATTTCATTATCAGAAAGCAAATCCAGTATTTTTATTATTGCTCTCAAAGAATTACTATGTGCAACAATTAAATGCGTATCATTTGAAAATTTGATTTTATTAAAATACTTTTCCCAAAATGGTAAGAGCCTTTTTGAAACGTCTTCAAGGCTTTCTCCTTTAGGCAAAATTCCTTTGATTTTTTTAAACTTTGATATGTGCTCAAGATGTCTTCTGTCATTATCTTTTAAAAGTGGAGGTGGAGTATCATAACTTCTTCTCCATATTAGAACCTGTTCTTCTCCATACTTCTTTGCAGTTTCAGATTTATTTAATCCTTGTAAAGCTCCATAATGTCTTTCATTTAAACGCCAATCTTTAACAATATCTTCCTTTGGAAAATCGATAGTTTTTGCCACTATTTTGGCTGTATGTTGTGCTCGGCTTAATAAGGATGTATGTATACTCTTTATTGATAAATTTTCATTTAATATTTTTTTTGCCGACCATTGAGCTTCCTTAATTCCATTTGCTGTTAAATCAATGTCTTTCCATCCAGTAAATTTATTTTCTAAGTTCCATTGACTTTCGCCATGTCGAAGAAGAATTAATTTCATTATTGATTGTTATCAACAATAATCAAGATTGCAGCGATATTAGCTAGTGTTGAAGAAAGATCAGCAATAAAAGTAGTTATATCAAATTCTTGAGGATTAGGATCTTGAGGAACAAAAATTGTATCACCAGGAAAAACTCTTTTTGCTCGACCTCCGAAGATATTTGATTTTTCGATTTCACCGTTTGCTCTCTGAACATAAACCCTATCTTTTAAGGTGTATGGTTTATATCCACCTGCTAATTCAATTGCTTGATACATTGATATCCTTCCTTCCTTTACAGCTACAAATCCAGGGTTATAAACATTCCCTTCTACCCTAACAACATTTTCAAATGGTAGTGCCGTAATAACAGTTCCTTGTGACAACTCAAAATCATAATCTGTATCAGCTACAAGCTCAGTAGTAACTTCCTGATCTCCATCTTCAGTAATACTGGTAAACTCTATTCCAACACTAATATTACCAAAAGATGATAATTCAGTTAACCCTCCTGCAATTTCAATTGCTTTTCCTAAAGTAATACCTCTAGTCAATGGATATGTTCCCGGTTTATTTACTTGTCCTTCAACTCGGTATGTAAAATTGTTTTTATAGTTGATATCTTCATATACAAATATCTTATCTCCTGGATTGAGAGTGAACTTAGCAGATTCATTATAGGCTACCATAAACTCTTCGCCATAAAATTGATTTTCGTTTTGCCTTAATATGATTATTTCTCTGTCATTAATTGTTTTTCTAAAAATTGGATCATTAAAACCTCCTGCTAGATTTAATATGTCTTTTAAAGATGAATTGACTGAAGAATATTGACCAGGATTTTTTACTCTTCCATACACTTCAACCTTGGTGTTTACTTTTGAGATTGGCAAAACAAAAACATAGTCTCCATTATTTAAGGAAGTATCATTTTGAGTTCTATAATCAATGTTTAAACTTGACATGGCAAAATCTTCGTAAGGCCTTTCTTCCATAGGAATAATTTTATCAATTGTTATATAGTTTGAGGACATTGAGGTAAAACCTCCAGCAAAACTTATTAAGTCTTCGATAGTTTCATTTTCTTTCAATTCATAGAATAAAGGATTTATGATTTCACCATCAATTTTAATTCTGTTATCAACTATTGGTACGTGAATAATATCACCATCAATTAACTTTTCTTTATCAATATCATAAGTGCCATCTAAAAAAAACTTATAAAAATCAATTTCCTGTACTTCTTCTCCATTTCTTATGTGTTTAATTTTTCTAAGGCTACCATCAACTTTAACTCCACCAGATTGGACTAGCGCTGTGAAAATATTTGAGAAAGGGTGTACTAAGTTGATTCCAGGACTTTCTACCTGCCCTGTAGTATATATATTAATAGATTTTAAAGTACCAAGCTCAACGCTCAAATTAGTTGGATTTACAGTATTTTGCAGAGTTGAAAAAACAGTTGCAAGGCGTTCAATTAAAATTTCCTTGGCTTGTTGAAGTGTTAAGTTGGATAAATTAATAAAACCAACATTTTCATAAAAAATTGCTCCATCCTTATTTATAACGTAGTTTTCTCTTGAATTCGTTTCACCCCACATTGAAATAGATATTTCGTCACCTGGACCAAGAAGGTAATTAATTGGCGTTGGTATATTATCAAAAAAACTTAAGTCCTTTTTGAAATAATTATAACCGAAGTGTAAATTCGATATTTCCGAGTTTTCAGAAGTTTTTTCAGATATTATTTCAACTGAACTTATATTTTCATCTGAAACATCTTCACTCATTTTGGAAGATAAGTTACTTTTTAAACTTTCAACCTCATCTTTTAAAACCGAGGATGAATTTAGAACATCAACCTGTCCATAAACTGAACACAATAGAGAAAAAAATATGACATAATTTTTCATGATTTTAATATAATTTGAAATTCAATCTTAACAAATGATTAATTATGTTAAATTCCTAAATCTTTTTTATATGTCTTTATCCATTCTTTTAGATCCATCGATGGTTTCCAATTTAAGATTTGTTGCGCTTTAAAATTATCAGCTAGAGTTTCTTTTGGTTCAATTACAGGATCAATATATACTTTTTCTCCACCCATCATATCTGCTATTTGATTAATTGAATAATTACTTCCATTCCCAATATTAATAGATTCTCCTTTACCAACAATATCAGACTCCATAGCCAAAATATTAGCATTAACAACGTCTCCTACGTAAGTGAAATCTCTTTTTTGTTCACCATCTCCAGTTATTGACAGGGGTTGATTATTTTTCAATTGGTTTGCAAAAATACTCATTACAAGTGAGTAAGCACCATTGAAATTTTGTTTTTCTCCGTAAACATTAAAATATCTTAATGAAACAGTCTCAATTGAAAAAATTTTAGCAAAAACTTTGCATGCTAATTCACCGTAATATTTTTGCATTCCATAAGGTGAAAGAGGATTAATTGGACTATTTTCATTTGTTGGTAATGAGGTTGGATTACCGTAAACAGAAGAAGAAGAACTATAAACAAAACGTTTTACATTTGAATCTTTTGCAGAGGTTAACATATTAATTGTCCCTTGCGTATTATTCTTTTCAGTGTTAATTGGATCTTCAATTGAAGGTTGGACTCTAGCTCTAGCAGCCATGTGAAAAATTCCGTACGCATCATTCATTATATCATCAAATGTACTCTTCAAGTTAATATCTGAAATATCCTTTTCGTGATATATGGCTTTATTATTACAATTTTCACTTAATCCAGTACTAAAATCATCAATTACGTGAACAGAGCATCCTAAATCGACTAATTTATCGACGAGATTACTTCCAATAAACCCAGCACCACCAGTTACAATAAATTTTTTATTTTTTATTTCCATCGTTCAAGATTTACATTCAAAATTTCTTCAACAGAAATGATGTCGTTTAAAAATATTTTTTTCAATTTAGTTTTCTCATAATCAGAAATTGCAATCTTATCACTTTTTTGCTTAAAAAGTAATTTTTTTGAAATAGATTTTATAAAATTAGGAATCCAATATTTCATTTTATGATCAACCGACCTGTATTTTTTAAATAGGCTTTTAATCAAAAAATTTCTTCCTTCGAAATCTGGATTGTGTCTTTTAGAAAAGTCAATATCAATTTCCTTAATATTTAAAAATTTAAATAAATCTTTTCTCAATTCTTGCGGTTTTGATACTAGGTCATCATAGAATAAAACTTTAATATTTGATTTAGGAAAAAGATTTAAATATTTGTTTATTTGCTTCGAGTATAGCCCTAATTGTACATACGTATTAGATTTACCTCCCCATTGCTCATCATTTAAAGAGAAGTCATCGATGATGTCATTATAAAAACTATTAGATTTACTAAAACCAGATCTATTTTCTTGGCGCCAATGCGAGAAAGCCCTTTCAAGAGGGTTCCTTAAAATCATAATAATTTTTGCATCTCGATTAAAATTATATATTTCTTGGTGTGCATTTTTACTTATTAAATATCCATTACTAATTTCACCTAAATACTTTTCATTTGTACTTCCTTTAAAAAGTGACAAATAGTCCTTTTCATCTTCGATAAATGCTATTTGCATATAATCCAGCTTTTCTTTTGAAAAATATTTTTTTGAATTAAAATAATTCCTTCTTCTATATTTACTGGAAAAATTTGAATATCTTATATCTTTTGAGAAAAAATGTGGCTCTTTGATTGGACTCATATAAACCTCAGGATGAAGACTTAAAAATTTGTACAAGGCGGTAGTTCCACATTTCGCAGCACCAACTACAAAAAGATTGGGTTTCTTAAGTTTTTTCATTAATAAATGTAAAATTGTATTTTAAAATGTTAATAAACAAATAAAAAGAAAAGTAAATTTAATAAACAAAAAAATGTTTCATAAAAAATTACAAATATATTATACGCTATTTATTTCATTATTTTTTTTATCGAATTTAAATGCTCAAAACAAAATAGAGTTTGATTATTCTTCAATAAACAATGAAGAATTTTTCTGGATTCAAAATAATAATTATGGTTTCATTAACAGCGATAATCTTTTAAACATATCAATTAAAAATAAAGTTGGAAATCTTAATTACCTAATTTCTCTTTCAAATGGTTACTCAGGTAATGAATCATTTACCTTTGGGGAAACGTTTATTGATTACCATATCAATAAAAATATTTATTTGATTGGAGGGAAATACTACAGAAAGTTTAGTCTATATCTTAACGACAGATTAAGTTCAGGAAGTTTACTTATTAGTAATAATGCTCGGCCAATTCCTAGAATAGGAATTGGTGGAAATAAAAAATTACCAATGAATGAGAAAGTTGAATTTGATTGGGGTATTTCACATGGATTTTTAAAAAAAACACGATTTTATTCGGATGCTCCTTATCTACATGAAAAATTCGTTTATTTAAAATCATCTTTTAAATCAAGAGTAAAATTTGGAGTAGGTTTTGTTCATACTGCTATATGGGCTGGAACTACTATAGATACAATTCATAATAATAATCCTGGCGATCAGCCCGATTCATTAAAAAATTTTTTAAAAGTCTTTATTGCCGCAGATGGACCATTGTTGGGAAATGAACCTCATGCAAATGCTTTGGGAAGTCACAATGGTATTTGGGATTTTTATATTGAAAGTAATTTTAATACCAACAAATTAAAATTTTATTATCAACACTATTTTGAAGATACGAGTAGTTTAAGATTTGCAAATAAAACGGATGGATTATGGGGCATTGAGCTAAATGACGAATTAAATAATAATATTTTTCTTATTGAATTTTTAAATACAACAAATTGTTGTTTAGATCCCCCTTATCAAAACGATATTTATTATTGGAATTACCAATATAATGATGGTTGGAGATACAAAGATTTAACAATAGGAAATCCTTTTATCAACCGAGATAAAATGATTGAAAAATCAAAGATAGTTCATATTGGGTTAGTACAAAATTTTTATAATAATTCAATTTCGTTGAAGGTTTCTAAAAAAATTAATGTACACGATATTCTTAGGTACAAGATTGAATATGAAAAAAATTTTGGTGATTTTCTTGGGAAATTAATTTTAGTTGGAAATGAATATAGCTCATCATTTGGATTTGGCGCTGTCTATTCTTTTTAATTTTTTTTTACAAAACTAACCAACGATTCAATTTCCTCTGTTTTTATGTAAGGATGCATAGGAAGACTCACTATTTTTTTTGATAAAGATTCTGAAACAGGTAAATCCCCAGCTTTATAACCTAAGTATTTAAAACCTTTCATTAAATGTATTGGAAACTTATAATATATTACAGTAGGTATGTTATTTTTGAAAAGTTTACTGATCAAACTATCTCTATAACTAGTTGATCCAAGAATAATAGAAAATAAAGCATTAGCCGAACGATAATCTTTTGGGTGGTATTGAGCGTTATTAAAAAAATCTCTATAATGAGAATCTATTTTTCTTCTCATTTCTAGTTCTTCGTCAAAAATTATCAGCTTCTCTAGTAAAACTGCTGCTTGAATACTGTCAAGCCGTCCATTTAAGCCAATCATTTCGCTATTGTATTTATCATTTTTGGTTCCATGAATGCGAATAGCTTTACACTCTTCAGCTAAATCATCGTCATTTGTAAAAATTGCACCGCCATCTCCATAACAACCAAGAGGTTTAGCTGGATAAAATGATGTTGCAGCAACGTCTCCAAAAGTACCAACCTTCTTATCTCTAATAGAACCTCCAAAACTTTGTGCTGCATCTTCAATAACTTTCAAGTTATATTTCTTAGCAATTTTATCTATTAATCTATATCTAGCAGGAAGTCCAAACAAATCAACTGGAATAATTGCTTTGGGCTTTAGCTTCCCTTCATCAATCACTTTAGTTATTTCAGTTTCTAATTTTTCACAATCTATATTAAAAGTGGATTCATAAACGTCAACAAAAACCGGTGTAGCACCAACAATAGAAATTACTTCTGCAGTTGCAACATATGTAAAGGGAGTTGTAAATACTGCATCTCCTGGACCTATTCCCCAAGCCATTAAAGGTATTAGCAGTGCATCGGTTCCTGAAGAGCATGAAATAGCATGTTTTACACCGCAATAATCTGCTAATTTTTCCTCAAGCTCAAATACTTCTGGCCCCATAATGTATGCACCATGATCTAGAATTTTATTAATTCTTTTTTCAAGGGGTTTTCTAATGCGTTTTTGTTGAGTTTTTAAGTCCAAAAATTCCATAATCGGATAGTAAATTAATAAATTTATTTTCTGAATGATAAATATTAATTAAAAATGGTTTTATAATAGCATATTTGTTAGAGGATAATAAGAAATTCATAATGTTAAATAATCGTTTGTTTTTTTGATATAAATAGTTGAACTTTGCCAAAGGATACTCGCGTGTATCCTAAGTTAATATATTAATATATGAAG
>MDSZ01183804.1_pt1 | contig 13619 bp, 13 predicted proteins | sample 811201 | NCBI WGS metagenome assembly MDSZ01 (sample SAMN05326647, study PRJNA326480) | marine metagenome | isolation source: seawater | place: Indian Ocean: North | collected 2010
ACTTCAAAAAGATTTTCAAGAAAAGTTCTTAAGAAAATAAAAAAAAATACAATTTTAGAAATAATTTATAAAAGATTATCACTATCTAAAAGTATTAGAAAAATAGTTTTCTTGATACCAAAAAATAAAAAAAATTTACCATTACTAAAATATTTGATTAAAAAAAATTATAAATATATTTGCGGCTCTGAAAAAAATGTGCTTAGCAGATATTATACCGCAGCTAATAGATTCAAGTCGAAATATATATTAAGGGTTACTTCTGACTGCCCTTTTGTTGATTCACAATTAATCGATCAATTATTTAAAAAATTTTTAAGAAAAAAAATTAACTATGCATCTAACACTAACCCACCGTCTTTTCCAGATGGATTTGATATAGAAATATTTGATTTTCAAAGCCTTAAGAAAACTTTTAAAAGTACTAGCAATAAATCTGATCTCGAACATGTTACCCCATTTTTGATCAGAAACAAACGTTTTAAAAAATTCAATTTAAAACATAAGAAAGATTTTTCGAAGCATAAACTTTCCATTGATACAAAAGAAGATTATATAAAAGTAAAAAAAATTTTTAACTCTTTTAATAATATTTTAATTGATTATAAAAATGTGCTAAAAAAATTGAGGTATTAAAATTTTATGAAAAAAAACAAAAGATATTGGTCGCAAGCAAAAAAAATAATTCCTGGTGGAAACATGTTTTTATCTAAAAGATTAAATAATGATGTCGTAAAAGATTGGCCAATATATTTTTCAAAATCTAAAGATTGTTATGTTTGGGATTTGTATAAAAGAAAATATGTTGATTTAGGCCTAATGGGGGTTGGAACTAATGTTTTAGGTTTTAACAATAATAAAATAAACAAGTCTGTGATCAAATCTATAAAGTTTGGAAACATGAGTTCATTAAATTCTTTGGAAGAACTTCAATTAGCAAAATTAATGATTAAACTTCATAAGTGGGCAGATATGGCAAAATTTGCGAAAACTGGAGGTGAAGCAAATGCTTTAGCAATTAGAATCGCAAGAGCATATACGAAAACAGATAAGGTCGCTGTGTGCGGCTATCACGGTTGGCATGATTGGTATTTAGCTGCCAACCTTAAAAATAAAAATAGTCTAAAAAATCATTTATCTAATAATTTAAAAATTTCTGGAGTTCCAAAAGTACTTAAAAATACTGTTTTTACTTTTGAATATAATAATTTCGAGCAATTTAAAAAAATTATAGAAAAAAATAAGATTAAGATTGTTAAAATGGAGGTAAGAAGATTTTATGAACCAAAAAATAATTTTTTAAAAAAAATTCGAAATTACACTTTAAGAAAGAAAATTATTTTAATATTCGATGAATGTACAACAGGTTTTAGAGAAACATTAGGAGGTCTACATTTAAAATATAAAATTTTTCCAGATCTAGCTATATTTGGAAAAGCAATAGGGAATGGTTTTCCTATAACAGCTGTGATCGGCAAAAGAAAAATAATGTCAAAATTCGATAACACTTTTGTCAGTAGCACATTTTGGTCAGAAAGGTCTGCGTATGCTGCTGCATTGAAAACAATTTCAATTATGAAAAAAGACAAAACCTATAAAACTGTCGAAAAAATTGGAAAAAAAATAAAAGAAGGATGGAAAAAAATAAGCAATAAAACAGGTGTTAATTTAGAAATATGTGGACCAAATTCTTTTCCAACTTTTTTTTTCAAAAAAGATAATGAAATAATGTTAAAAAAATTAACAAAAATAATGTTAAAAAAAAGATATCTATTTAAAAATATTGTGTATGTTTCTATTTCACATAATGATAATGTATTAAAAAAATATTTTAAAGATTTTGAAAAGGCTATTCCTCTTTTAAAAAAACAATAAAATAAAACACATCTATGACAAAAAAAAATTATAAAATTATTTTAAAAAAAATAGAAAATGTTAGAAAAAAGAACAATGTAAATTGGATGACAATTTTAAAGATTGCCTTGGAGCATAATCCTAAACAAACTTTAGGTGTAATGAAAAAAATTCATCAAAAAGATAGTCAAATTTCAAAGCTTTATAAAAAAATTAAGATCTAAGATATTTTTATGAAAACTGTTTGTATTGTTCCGATAAAACAGAAATCTTCTAGAGTTAAAAGAAAAAATTTTAAAAAAATTGATAAAGTACCTTTGTATAAAATTACTTTAGAAAAAGTGAAAAACTGTAAATTTGATGAAGTGTATGTAGATACAGACAGCCAAGAAATTAAAAAATTCTGTATTAAAAATAAAATAAAAGTTATTAATAGAATAAAAAGACTTGCCCTAGACTCTGCAAATGGAAATGATTTATTAAATTATCACTCGTTAATAATAAAAGCAGATTTATATTTTCAAATTTTTATTACTTCGCCTTTGTTAAGCAAAAAATCAATTAATCAATGTGTTACATTTTTGAAAAAAAATAAAAAATTTGACTCGATACTAACTTGTAAAAAAATTTTTAGTTGGTTTTGGTTTAAAGAAAAACCGATAAATTACAAACCTCAAAAATTACCAAGAAGCCAAGACGCACTTCCCGTTATACAGGAAACCACAGGCTTATATGGTATCAGGAGAAATGCATTAATAAAACACAAATGTAGAATAGGGAAAAAACCTTATTTTTTTGAGGTTTCAAATACGGAGTCTTTAGACCTTGATAACTATGAAGATTTTAAAGTTTTAAAATCTTATGTCAAAAAATAATTTTATTATTGCTCAAACAGTTAAAGAATTTAATTTTATTTTATCTAAAATTAAGAAGGGGGATAAATTAATATGTATCCCTCTTAATTATGAATTAATGTTACATTGTGAAAGTATTGGTTTTTCATTTATAAATCCTTCAAACTATTTTAAAAATGATTATCATAAAAAAACAATTTTAAATGTTTTAAAAATACTCAACGGCTTTAAGCTAAATCAAAAGTTTGATTATAATATAACAACTGAAATAATTGCATTAATGAGATTTCGTTTGAATAGCTTTTTTTACCTAAAAAAAATATTGATGAGTCTAAAGCATAATAAAAAAAATAATTTTTTCTTTTCAGGTTGGTCAGATATTCATCCAAAAAGTTTAGACTCTTATTATATTTCAGATATAGCTAAGTTATTTTCAAAAGAAATAAATATTAATTTTTTGTCGAATATTAGAATTAAAAGCAATGAAAGAGTAAATTTCTTGTTAAGTAAAAAAAAAATTATCGATAAGAAACGTAAAAATATTATTTTGCCAAATATAGCATACAATTTACTAAGGCTAATTTTATTTTCAAAAAGAAAATATAATTTTATAGTTTTAAATTCTAAAATAAATTTTTTTAAATATTTAATTTTAAAATTATTCAACACCCAATTTTATAATTTTAAAATAGAAAAATATAACTCTAAAGAGGAAAATTTTAAATTTTCCTTTCAAGCAAAAGATAAAACGATAAAAAAATACATAATTTTAGAAATGAAAAAATTTAGAATTTATTTTGAGAATCTTTACCAGTTTCAAAAAACTGTTAAAAAATTTTTTCAAATATATCAGCCAGACTTAGTAATAACAAATATTATAAGAGGTAAAGAAGGTTCTTATAATTGTCTGGCAGAAGAAAAAGAGATTCCAACACTATGTATACCTCATGGGACTTTGTCACCATATTATAATAAATATGATAAACTTTATAAAAAATATATTTCTGAGGCTGTGTTTTATAAAAACGCAAATTATTATGGAGTTCAAAGTAAAATTTGTGCAGAATTTTTAGATCAACAAAAACTAAACAAAAAAAAATTTCTTTATGGCAATATGATATTCAGTGAGAAAAAAAAATTTGAATCAGGTGAATATTTCCTTCAGGCATCAACATTGAAAGACTGTTACAATTCTGTTTTATATGGATGTGAGTTCTTTTTTGAATTTGATAAAAATCTTTATTTTTTGAATGAAATTGCGAGAGTTGAAAATATTAAAATTGTTATAAAAATTCATCCTAATCAACAGCATTGTCAAAAATATTTAGTAAATAAATATAAATTTCTAATATTTTCAAATTCTAAAATAAACAAGTTATTAAAAAAAGCAAAGGCAACTATTTCATTTTCATCAACAGTAATAGAAGATAGCCTTATTTCTAAAGTCCCCGTGATACTTCTTGATTTGCACAATAGATATAACCACTTTAAAGTTAAAAAAAATTTAAGCACAGTACCTTTATTTTATGTAAAAAATATATCAAATCTTAAAAAGGTCTTTAAAAAAATTGATAAAATTAAAAATTTTAAATTTGATATGTTTAACTATTCAAAATCATACAAATCAAATATTAATGATAATTTAGAAGAAATATTTAAATGAGAGTTTTAATTATTGGAGGAAGTGGCTTTTTAGGAATTCACTTAGCTGAGGAATTAGCAAAAAAAGGTTATAAGATCAATATTTTAGATATTAAAAAGCCTAATAATTTAAATAAAAGTGTAAAATTTTTTTATGGAGATATGACTAAATCAAAGAGTGTAATTAAAGCTATAAAAAATTGCAAAATAGTTTTTCATATGGGAGGTATTTCAGATATCAAATACTCAATTAATAATCCATATAAAACAATAAAAATTAACTTCATGGGAACCATGAATATCTTAGATATTTGTATAAAGAAAAAAATTAAAAAATTAATTTTTGCTAGTACAATTTACGTCAAGAGTACTCAAGGAGGTTTCTATAAAGTTTCTAAACAATGTTGTGAAAGTATTATAAAGGAATATTCAAAAAGGTTTGGATTAAATTACTGCATCATTAGATATGGGTCAGTTTATGGAATTGGGTCAAGCGTAAATAATGGAATTACAAAAATTTTAAATAATTTTATTAAAAAGAAAAAATTTCATTATGATGGTACAGTTAAAGCAAAAAGGAGATTTATTTTCGTTAAAGATGCTGTAAATACAACTATAAAAACGATAGATAAAAAGTTTAACAATAAATCAGTTTTAATAACAGGATCTAAATTGATGAACATTAAAAATGTTATGAAAATGATTTCTGAAATTTTGAAAACCAATTTAAAACCAAGTTACAAAAATAAACAAGAACTAGGTCATTACAATATAAATCCATATAGTTTAAAAAAAGAAAAAATAGAAAATTTATATATAGAGAATAAGAAAAATTTTAGGGTAAATATTCAAAATTTATACGAACATCTTTTGAAAAATAAAAAATAGTATTAAAATAATGAAAAAAAAAATCATAGTCCTTTTGCCAGCTAGATTTTCGTCTACAAGAATAAAAACAAAACTACTTAAAAAATTGAAAGGCATGCCAATAATTTTACATACGATTTTAAGGGTTAAAATGATAAAAAATGTAGACGAAATTGTAGTTTGCACAGATAGCAAAGAAATAAAGAAATTGGTTGAGCCTTATTCTGTAACCGTAAAAATGACTTCTAAACGTCACAAAAATGGAACTGATAGAATAGCAGAAATTGCAAAAAAACTAAAAGCTGATTTATTCATAGATGTTCACTCTGATGAAGCAATATTGAATCCAAAAAACGTTGATAAATTAATAAATTTTCATTTAAAAAATTATCACTTCGATATTGTAGTTCCAAATAAAATTTCAAATAAATCTGGAGGAGAAAATGTTGTAAAAATTATTCCTAACAGAAATGATAAAAGCATTATCTACTTTAGTAGATCTGATGCTCCTTATTCTTTTAGAAAAAGTAAAAAAACATTTTTTCATCATTTAGATACTATTTCGTTCAAACCAAACGCACTAAAAATGTTTTCAAAATTAGGTCAAGGAAAACTTGAAAAAACTGAAGGTATTGAACTTTTAAGAGCAATCGAAAATCATTTTAAAGTTGGAACTTTCTCAATAAAAACCTCATCCTTTTCAATTAACACCATGAATGATTTTAAAAAAGCAAAAAATTATCTTAAAAAAGATAAATATTTTAAAAGATATTGTGTTTAATTTTAAAGAAAAAAAAATAATCATATTTGATCTTGATGGAGTTTTAATTGACTCTCTTGGAAATATGAAAAAATCTTGGGATAGTGCAGTTTCAAATCTCCCAATTAATAGAGATTTCAAAAAATATAAAAAGCATATTGGCAAACCTTTTAGGGATATTTTAACTTCCTTAATGATAAAAAAAAAATATCATAATTATATAGAAAAAGAATTTAAAAAAAAATCAATTAAGAATTTGAATTTAATAAAACTTTATCCAAAAGTTCATTCAACACTAAAATATCTAAAAAAAAAATATAAAATTGCAGTTTTAACCTCAAAGGATAAATCTCGTACGTTAAAAGTTTTAAAGAGGATAAAAATAAAATTTGACAAAATTCAATGTCCTGAAAAAAATTATAAAGGAAAACCACATCCAGATCTTATGATAAAGTTAATAAAAAATTTAAAAATAAAAAAAAAAAATGCAGTTTACATTGGGGATACTCATTATGATTTACTCATGAGTAAATCAGCTAAAATAGATTTTATATTTGCTGAATACGGTTTTAAAATTGGTATAAAAAAATATAGATTCGGACTTAAAAAATTTGAAATGCTAAAAAAAATTTTTTAAAATGAAAAAAAATTTTTCTATAAAATCAATTAATAAAATATTTTATAGTCACTCTAAGTATGACTATATCGATCAATTGATAGCAAACGAGTCCTTAAATATTGTGAAAGGACATCCTCAATACTTGAATATTTTCAATCCAAAGACTATTTTTGAATACTTTGGAATATTTATTAAATATATATCTTTATTAATTTATAAAATTATATTTTCCATTTTATTTTTTAACTCAAAATTATTTAGAAAAAAAATTAAATCTGAATTATTAATTGTATCCCACCTGCTAAAACCTCCTCTAAAAATTAATGATTTTAAAAATGATTTTTACTTTTCAGAATTTGAAAAAAATAAAGCTTTTAAAAAGAAAAAAAGGTTTAAAATTTTAATAAATCACACCTCATATTTTAAAAAAGGATTTAGAGATGAAAAAAAAATTATTTTACAAAACTATACTTCATTTAGTTCATCAATAATTATTTTTTGTAAACTTTTTTTTCAATTTTTAAGATTCTTTATATTAAGTTTCTTTTCAAAAGTTGGTAGCTCAAATAATTTAAGAATAATAGCTCTAGAATTTTTAAGTCCCAAAACTTTCAATAATTTAATATTTAAAAATAATTTAAAACTACTTATGAAAAAAGCTGAAATTAAAAAAGTTTTTTTTACTTTTGAAGGATTTGCTTGGGAAAGGTTTTTATGTGAAATAATAAAAAAAAATGATAAAGATACAAAAATAATTGCATATCAATTTGCGGCTTTGCTTAAACAACAAAATTCAATGTTCCAAAAAATTCACCACAGGTATTTACCTCATATCGTGCTTACAGTTGGAAAAATCAATTATAGAATATTAAAAAAAAAATTTTCAAAGGTATTAATTTTAGGATCCTCAAGACATTTTTTTGGGAGAAAAAAATTCATTAGCAATAAATACAAAAAAAAAATTAATTGTTTGGTTCTTCCAGAGGGGATTGATACTGAATGTAAAAGTCTGATTAATTTCACAATAAAATGTGCGAAAAATAATCCAAAAATAAAATTTATTTTAAGATTTCATCCCTCAACTAATGTAAAAAAACTTTTATTTTCAATTAAATTTTTAGATAGTATCAAAGATTACAGCAATGTTGTCATATCGAAGAAATCTTTACTTAGTGATATAAAAAGGTCATCTATTTGTTTTTATAGAGGAAGCACATCAGTTATTACAGCCGTTCAGTATGGAGTTTTTCCTTTATATATTGATTTTGAAAATAAACTAAATATTGATCCAATGTATAGAATAAATCATTTAATTTGTTATTTAAAAACTTTTAAAGATTTCAACTTAAAAATTTATGAAAATGCACAATTAGGTATGATGAAGAAAATTAGAAGATTTGCTCAAGATTATTTCTTAAAATTTAACCAGACTAGTTTAACAAAAATTGTTAATATAAAATAATGTTAGAAAAAATAAAATTATCAAGCTATGGTTTTCATGAACTTCAAATTGAAACTAAAGCTGTATGTAACATGGCATGTGGTTTTTGTCCTTACCCACTTAAATCAGACAAAGACTCAATATTAGATATTGAACAAGTAAAACAAATTATAGACCAAATTAATCCAAATGATGAAAAATTTAGATATATCACTTTTTCCCAATTTAATGAACCTTTATTAGATAATCGAATTTTTGAAATAATAGATTATGCAAAAAAAAAAGGTTTAAAAGTAAACTTTGTCACCAATGGTTTGTTGCTCAACAAAGAAAAAAATGTTTCTGAATTAATCAGATTGAAACCTGATATTAAAATATCTTTACAGATTATTGAAATGGATAAACATTTCAAGGGAAGAGGGTTAAATATGGATTTAATTCGATATTCAAAAACAATTTTTGATTTTTGTAATAAAATAAAAGATGAGAAAATAAAAGTTTCTATAGATATAGGATGTAATTTAAATGACAATAAATTTAAATTTTATTTAAAAAAAATTTTAGGCTTTCAGACTGGTGATCCATCAATTATTGATAATAAAAAAAAATTATTTGAAGTATTAGAAAAATTTATAAATGAAATGTCAAAAACTAATAGTAAGTATTTTGACAAAGAAAAATTTAAATTTAAAAACTTTAAGGAGACAAAAATAGATTATCTGTCAGATTATTGGAGCCAGGTAGGATTGAATATTGATAAAAATATTAAGATTAAAATTAAACCTTTTTTTTATGGAAGAAGGATTGATGAATTTGAGGAACTACCTTCTAAATCATTTGCGTGTTACTCTGAAATACTTGGCATACTAGCTGACGGAAGTATAGTGCCATGCTGTTTAGCTTATGATGATAAGATAGCTTTAGGAAACATTAAACATTTAAAATTGAAAGATGTTTTAGATAATAATCAATTCATTAAAAACTTAAGAAGTTATGAAGGAAAAAAACATGAGGTATGCAAAAAATGTTTTGGTGAACCTACTAAAAGAGGCGTTGTATTTAGAACTATTTACAATCAATTCAAAAGGCTTATAGGTGATAAAAATTAAGTTAAATGAGAACATCGTAACCTCTTTTCAAAATTTTTTGAAAATTAAAGAGTTCACAGATTATAATTCACAGTCTAAATCGATTTATTGGCAACATCATTCTAAACAAGTTAACTTTTTTATTAAAGACAAATATCTTTATATTAAAGGTATTTCAGGTTTTTACTTACCTGATGAAAAATACTCTTTTAGAACATTTTGGAGATTTGCCAAGTCATTATTTAAAAAATTGTTAAATTATTCAAATCCTTATTATTTAAGTTGGTTTGTGGATAGAAAAATTACTTCAGCATTTGAAAATGTTATGAATGGCAATATTCCAACAGATATAAAATTTGATAATGAAAAAATTATTACGAAAAAAGTTTCACATTTAAAAAAAATTTTTCCATGGAAAAAATATTTTATTAATTTTCATATAGTAAAAACTTATTATTGGTTGAATATTTTATCAAATTATTTAGATTTAAAGAGCCAAAAATTTATGGCAGAGATTGGCGGTGGAAATGGTAATTTTATCTCGTTAATAAAACACCATTACAAAAATAAATGTATTGTAGACATTGATTTACCCGAAACACTTGTTCATTGTATAGCTTATATTCAATCTATTTTTCCAAACGCTAAAATATTATTTCCTCACGAAGTTAAAGAAAAAATCACAAGTAAAGTTTTGGAAAAATACGATTTTATTTTTTTAACTACATCTCAGATAAATTATCTTGAAAACAATACTATCGATGTCTTTATTAACACTGGTTCATTTTGTGAAATGAATAAAGAGCAAATAAATGATTACTTTAAGTTAATTCAACGGGCTACTAGAAAAGATGGTTTCTTTCTTAATGTAAATAGAGCAGAAAAGGTTCCTATAGCCGGGGAAACAAAAGAAAATACACCTCTTCCACCCATTAATAAATTTATCGAATATCCATTTTTTAAAGAAAATAAAATTCTAATTTTTGAAATATGTAAATTTTTTGATCAACTGATCAAAGATAAAATATACATTAGATTAGAAAAAATTTTAAAATAATTTATAAATTTCTAAAAATTATGTTATTTAAATTTCTTTCATCTCTGGGTAATTGGAAATATAGGGTTGCTATAAAAAGACTTTTAAAAAAAAAAATTATCATTTCAGAGATAAATCAATACGATTTAATGATCCTCGATGATGGCTATGCAAATTTAAATTTTGAAAATATTTGCTCTTTTAAAACTATTAAAAATGAAATATTTTTGAAAAGCTTATTTAGGGCTTTTTTAAAAAAAATTTTTTCTTTAAAAAAAATTTCTAATCATTCTTTAGCATATTTATATTTACAAGATTTATTAAAAACAGCTAAGCCAAAAGTAATTATAGGACATGATTTCAAAGAAAATATTTTTAGAATTAAAAAAGAATTTCCTGAAATTTTTACAATTATCTACCAATTCAGTGATCACGATATATTAAATAGCGAGGTAATAAGTAAAGCTATCGGCCCAAATTTAAAATTAGATGAATTTAATTGTGATTTATATTTGAGTAAGCATGAAGTTTTCAATTCTATTGTAAATTTTATTAACGCAAAATTTTTAATAGTTGGCTCAGTTAAAAATAATGAAATGATCCTAGAAGAGGAAAAAAATATTTATGATATTATGATGGTCTCTCAATACAGACCTGAAATTTTTTCCTTCAAAGGTATATATAATTTAAAAATGGTCAATGTAGTGGAGTCAGCTTTAATTTTTGTTACCAGAATATTATCGAACTATTGTGATAATAAAAAATTAAAATTATGTATTGCAAGGACTTCCTCAAGAAAAGAAAAACAAGATCATATTAAAAAGAGTGATGAGATAAATTTTTTTTCAAGAATTTTAGATCAAAAAAAATTTCATATCGAAGATATTGACTCATATCAACTCTCGAATAAATCAAAATTAATAGTCACTACTTATTCCACTCTCGGAATGGAACTTTTGTCCAGAGGTAAAAAAGTATTATTTATTGATCCGTTCTATTTTTTAGGAGGACATATAATTAATATGCTTACTGATCAACAAGAGGGACCATACTGGTATTGCGGAAGTGATCCCAAAAAAATTGAAAGTAAAATTGATTACCTTTTAAAAATTTCAAATGAAGAATGGAAAGAAACTTTAAAAAAATCAACTTTAAAAATGACATACGATCCAGGAAATGAAACATTAAAAGAATTAATTAAAACAAAAATTAAGAATTAATTTAATTCAAAGATTAAAATTTAAAAATTAATATTTTAAAATGCTTAATATCAATAAATGTAGTATTCAAGATATTAGAAAAGATTTAATAAATGGAAATATTTTCAATAAATATTTATTGGAGGATATATTTGTAAGTTATTTAAAAAAATATAATTCTAATACTCATTTTGAAGATAATTCTTTTACCTACGAAGAAGCTGGAAATAAGGCGTTTTGTCCTAATACAATTGAAAAGAAAAATAATGAGTTTTATTTAAATTATCTAGGTAATCCAATAAGAATCTTTTATCAAAATTCACCAATTACTGAATTTAAAAAAAATTTCTTTAATTCTTTCTTTAATTTATGCAATAAAAAAAAAATAAAAAATGTTTCACTTTGTTTAGAAACCAAAGAAAAAAAATATGAAAATCAGTTATCTCTTCACAAAGATATAATTGACAAAGTTTATCAAGAGTCATTTATTGACCTGAGTTTATCAGAGCAAGAAATATTAAAAGATGTTAGCAAAGGTCATAAAAGTGAGATAAAAAAAAGAAGTGTTTTTAGCTATAAAGTCATTAATTTTCAAAATTATACTGCAAAACTTATTTTTAAAATGATGGAATTACATAAAGAAGTGGCAGGAAAAAAAACACGTTCTCTAGAAACTTGGTTAGAAAACGAAAAAATGATATTACAAAATAAAGGTTTTCTTGTGTGCGCATTATTTAAGGATAAAATTATATCTTATTCCTTTTTCTTTCACGATAAATTATCTTGTATATACTTTTCATCATGCACAGACCGAGAGTATTTCTCTCATGCTGGTATTACGCATAACTCTATTTGGTGTGCAATAAAATATCTAAAACAAATCGGGTGTAAATATTTTAGTTTAGGCGATGTGAAAACATTATATTCAAAAGATATTATATCGGATAAGGAAAAAAATATTGAACGCTTTAAGCGATCATTTGGTGGACTCACTAAAACGTATATTATTTACAATCAACATCCCAAAAAAATTTTATATAATTTAAATTTTTATGAAAATTAAAATAACAAATAATTTTAATTTAATGAAAAAAAAAATTGCAGACTATCAATGGCCATCTGCATTAGGAAAAAAATACAACTTTAATGACAAAATTTCATTAAAAGACAATAAAAAAAGGTTGATAAAAATTGAAAATTTTTTTAAAAAAAAATTTGGTTATAATGTTAAACTTTTCCCATCTGGACGGGCAGCCATAGCAACAATTATACGTTTTTTAAAGATTGATAGATCAAATGAAGTATTTACAGATAAATGGTCATCACATTGTCTATTTAATACTATTGGTGCTTATACAAATGTAAACACAAGTTTTCATGATCCAGATCTTATTATTTGTATACATAAGTGGGGAAAAATAAAAAAAATTAAATTTAAAAAAAAATTTAAGATCATAGAAGACTCTGTTGATAGCTTAATAATAAACAAAAGGGCTTTATTTCCGAATAAAGGTGAATTTGAAATTTTTTCCTTACCTAAAATTATTGGAAGTATTTCAGGTGGTTTAGTTGTAAGTAAAAATAAAAAATTTTTAAAATTTTGTAATCAAGAACAAAAAAAAAATAAAAACCTTGGTGTTTATCAAGCTAGAGAAAAATTTAATGTTTCGAACAAACCCCAAAAAAACTATAACACATGGTTATATTATGAAAGTTGGAATACCTACTTAGAGATAAATTCTTTATTAAATATTGAAAAATGTTTAATTAATTATGAATTAAATAAAAATAAAATTATTAGAAGATTAAAAAAAATCAATAAAATATTAAAAATTAATAATAAATTTGTCTATAGGGTTGGACCAGTATTGGCAATTCCTGAAAAAAAACTTAAAAATACTAAAATATTATCAAAAAAACTTTTAATTAGACATGATTCAAAATTTATAGCCAAAAAAATGAAATTTGAAAAATACTTCTTAATACCCTTACACTTTAAAATTAATGATAAAGATTTTAGTTCATATATGAAAATAATTAAAAAAAACTATAAGGGGTAATGAAAAAAAAAATTATTTTCACAGGTATAGGATATAATTTATTAGAAACTATTAAATATTTTTTAAATTATAAACAAGTCGAAGTTTCAGCTGTAATACCTCTAAATAATTATCCAAATAGTAAAAAATTTTATCAAAACCTTAAAAAGTTACAAAAACAATCTTTTTTTAAGATATTGATTTTTGACCAAATCAATTCA
>MDSZ01227468.1_pt1 | contig 13618 bp, 25 predicted proteins | sample 811201 | NCBI WGS metagenome assembly MDSZ01 (sample SAMN05326647, study PRJNA326480) | marine metagenome | isolation source: seawater | place: Indian Ocean: North | collected 2010
ATCGTATGGGCAGATGTCGCAGCCGTCGGGTACGAAGTCGCCGTCAGTGTCTACGAGATCGTCTGAGCCGGGACATATATCATCGCTATCGCAAGAACCGTCACTATCGGAGTCATCAAGCGAATCTATGGGGCAAGGATCGCAACCGTCTGGGACAAGGTCGCTGTCTGTATCTATAGAGTCATCAAACCCCGGGCATACGTCGTCACTATCGCAAGAGCCGTCCCCATCAGAGTCGTCTAAAGCGTCAACCGGACATACATCACAATCGTCAGGAGCCAAATCTCCATCAGTATCTTCCCAATCAAGCCCTCCTGGACAAATATCGTCGCTGTCGCACACACCATCGATATCTGTGTCGTCAGGATTATCTAAGGGACAAGGATCTAGATCTGCACAAATACCATCTGCGTCTGCATCATCTAATGCGTCAAGTGGGCATATATCGCAACCGTCTGCTGCCCCGTCGCTATCCGCATCCGATAAGTCGTCATACCCGGGACAGGCATCTACGCCATCTAAGATAGTATCGTCATCGTCGTCGCTGTCCCTGACCGCAGGAAGGCCGTCCATATCTACGTCTGTAGAGAAGTCCTCAGAAGAATCCGGTATACCGTCATCGTCAGAGTCTACTTCCAAAGCATCTAATATGCCGTCACCATCGCTATCTACGCCGCTACCAGCTCCTTCTCCCGAAAGGCAGATGGGCGAAACATCAATATCACCGTCACACCAACCATCTCCGTCAGAATCGGGATTAGATGAATCGGTCCCAATACCGTCCTCCACCGTATCGTCGATTCCGTCGTCATCGGCGTCCAGGTCGAGTTCGATAATCCCGCTCTCAAAGAGTAACGCACCTATTTTTTCGCCTACATGCGATCTTTCAGAGTCGTAGTACCAATCCTCATCAATCGCATACCCCAAGGAACTTGAACTTAAAGAGCATACAATGGCCCATCCGCCATCATCCTCATTTCGGCTGTTTAGAGATACTACAGCTGGGACCGTAGAGCTGAAAGATGATGATACCGACTCTGTAGTGCATCCATCATCTTTACCGATAGGACTACTTGAAGGCGAGATAGAAAGGCTCTCCCATAGAACGATTGAGCCATCCGTTGCTGTAAGCGATCCTGTTGTATTCGGGGATATGGCGATCCACCCAACATCCTCTGGAACGACCACAGAGCCCGGCACAGCCTCTGACCGCTCTAATGCAACATCAAACCCATCCTCAGAAATCCCATCTACAGCAACAGTAAGAAACGGAGTAGAGTGCTCAATCGGCATAACCGACGTTTCATTATCCGTAGTCTGCACCTGAGTAAGTATCGTAGGCGGACTACCGAAAGGGACACCGAAGTCTACCGGCTCCCATGACCCAACAAGTCCGTGATTAGCCGCATACTGCTCAGATACAGTACTTGTAGTGTCTGCGATGATTAACGAACCGTCGGGTAAGCCATGAACACCTGGCTCCATAGCTATATAGGTCATATCGACCGCTAAATGCGTAGGCCCAGATGTTCCGGTAGGCTCTACTACCTGGGCCTCAAAGCCTGAAGTAGTGATATTACGCACTCGTATAGTAAACGGCTGACCGCCAGTACTCGGACCCGGCGAAGCGATGACTACAGGGACGGTAGTAAAGGTGGTCCCAAAGCTAATTGATTCCCAAATCTCTACTATTGCGCCAGAGGTGGAGGGTAATGCTACTTCGGCAGAATCTACCTCTAAGCCCTTTGCAGTAGAAGGAAATAAAAGCAGAAAATAGCCGAACCTATGCACAACACCCCACTATTTTACTTTTCGTAAGCTCTCTATCTTCTTATCAATCGCACGCTCATGACCACTTACTTGCTTTGGGCTACCTCTAAAAGCCGGAGTTATATTCTTAGTCCCTAAAGACTTACCTGCTTCATTAGTGTGGTGATATAAATGAGGCTTACCTGCCTTAGCTTTATTGATATCCTTTACGGTTGATTGAATTCGCTTAAGGTTAGCCCGCTCATTAATCTGGGCCTGTGTGAAAGGGTTGTTCTGAGAGGTACTTATATGTCCGGATGACCCCACGTATGACCTACTTACTGACTTGGGTAACTTAATATGTCCGCCCGGTATCTTGACCTTGACCCTTACTCCCGTAGGGGTATCGACTACCTTACCTATACGTGACCCATCACGTTCAGCTAATTTCTCTAAAGCAGCATGGATATTGTCGTCTTTGTAGATTGTACTCATTTCTTGCCCCTAAGTCTGGCTACTCCACCAACAGTTAATCCAGTTGCTGCACCGGCAGCCGTCCCACCACCAATACCGCTCAGAGCTGGCAATCCAAGCCGCACGACATCATCAAGCTCTTTTGCACTAAGGTTGCCCAGCCTACTCGCCAATAGCTTCTTTGCGCGTGCTCGAACCGCCTTGCCTTTAGTAAGGTACATTCCCCCCAAAGCACCCATTACGGTAGTGGGTATTCCCAGCTTATTTGCGATACTTTCCGACCTAGTCTTCCTACCCCTAGGCGCAACCGAGGCTGCGGTTTGTCTAGCGGCTTCGCGCCCAAGTTGGTATCCAAGAACAGCGCCCGGCCCAAGCCCGCCGATCAGACTTAATGCAGGTGAGAAAAAAGCTACTTTCTCGAGGGCCTCATGAATATTGTCATCTTTGTAGATCTTACTCATCATCTTCCTCCAGCGACTTACGCCACTTCTCAAGTTTCTTAACCTTCCGCTCTAAATCATCGCCGTCAAAATCAGCATTTAGCGCGAGCTTCTTATCCATCTTGCCCAGGCGAGACTTGAGTTCCTCTACCTCTGCCTTCAACTGTGCATGAACAGTCTGGCAAGGTCCAGGAGATTGCCCCTCCATTCCCTTAGACTTTGCGTCCATCTTCATTTGAGCCATTTTCTGCTCATGCTTCTGCTCTGAGTGCTGCCTATAAAACTTCCACGCAGCTCCGCCACCAACTACTGCCACAACAGCAAGCAATAAAGTAAGTGTAGGGTCTTGGGTACTTTGCGCAAGATTACCGAACTCTCCCACAAGATCTCCTGTGGAGTCGGCTACCTGTGCAACAAGCTCATTATCGGTTTCTTCGGGCATGGCGGTATCCTCTGCAACGAGTAAATCATAGCTATTGCCGCCTTCTTTATCTACATCTATTGAAGGAGACGAAGGAGAAGCAGTAGATACAGGAACGTCCTCTACAACATCTAGTGGTTGTACGGACTCAAAGGTTTCTGATAGCGTAGCGATCTCATCAGGATCGTATGGAATCCGTATAGTAGTGCCCACCTCTAATCGGCAGTCAGAAAACCAGTCTGTTACCCAATCAGTAGCATCCTCTTTTTGAAGATTCTCCTGAACGAGTAACGAAACCGTATCTGCGGGCAGTACGCACTCTGTTTCTTCGGGGTCCATTACCCAAACAATAACACGCTACGCTATTTTCTTCTTTTTCTTCCCTATCGCCTCCTGGTACCAGTCCTCTCCATACATCCAGTCGTAGCAGGAGCACTGTTTTGGGTAGTGGTTATCGCAGATCAAACAGATGGGAATGAACGTCCTGTCTTTACAAACGGTACACGACACTTTTCTACTAGATACACCCTTAAACTTCCTCTTCTTACAGCCTTTACAGTCGATTCTCCCTACATACGCAAAGGGATTATTCAAGCGATTTCCTCCTTAAAGGCATCATACACCAACAGTGAAAATACGCCTCTAATTCTTCCATAAGAAGTTTAGAGAGGAGCAGACGGACCTCTTTCTATTCAACCTGGAGGTACCTATGGACATTTCCGCCCTCGAACTCAATCTACGGAATGAGTCCAACCTGAGAAAAGCCGGTTTCAATACCGTAAAGCAAATCACCTACTACACAGAGTCCGAGTTCTTGGGCCTCTTTGGAGCCAAGATCTGCTTTGACGTAAAAGCCGGCCTCAAAGGAATCCGAAAACAATTTGCCCGTAAATCTAAACAGCCCCAATCATAAGGAACCATCATGACACTAAAACGATACAAATTGACCTGCAGCAACCCCGAATGCCCAGCACTTGCCATGGGCGAATACGGTACTCACGATAAACTTGACGACTGGCTCGACATGCACGGCCGCACTCTGTTCTGGATCGATACACCCGCCGACACCTACAGCAAAGTGTACGATGTTTACCACACGATCTATCACGACACATATGAGTTCCACAACAAGGAGCAGATCTGCTGCTCTCTATGCAACAGTGGGGCGATAGTTACGCCGTACGTAGATGAGCCGGACGATACTGTTCGCAGTGAATATGAACCGGGCTGGATGACTAGGGAACTCTTGGAGAGCGATGAAACTCTCAAAGCACTTCGAGGCCAACTCAGCGGGATGAAGATGATTAGCCAACAAGGGCCTATCGTCCACGCCTACCAGAACGGTAAATATATCGGAGTACTTCCGCGCCCAGCTGATGCACATAAACCTGCAGTAGCTAGGGTTAAGAAGCTGGAGGATTGGATCGAGCGGCGTACTTACTGCCTGACCAACCACCTGCCGAACACCTGCGACTGTATACAGAAGCGGGTGTATGAGATCATCGACACTGGCCGAGCTGATCACCTATTTAGGGTGGTTGAGGAAAGCGAGGGGCCTCTGACGTGCAGATATGCTCCTGACGAGGGGATGGAGGAGTGGGCCGCAAAGGAGTGTACGCCGTCTATCCCTGTAGGGGCTAAAGTACCTGTAGGAACCTCGCCCGGCGGGGATGAGTTTACTTACTGCGAAGCGTGCTACCGCGAATACCTCTCGGAAGGTCCCTACGAGTTCGAGGATGTGTTTAAGAAAGATGGCGTAATCCAAGTCATCGAGGGTATCCCAATGGGGGGCAAATGAGTCCCCCTAAACGCAGACGCCTCAAGCAAGGCGCTCATGGGCCTATAGCTCCCGAACACGCTCTTGAAGACATCGTCGACTACTCCCCAAATATCTGGATGGCCTACGATGCCTTAGCTAAATGGGAAGTAGAGAGGGCAATAGCTACAAGACAGCTCGATAAAGAAATATCGGAAGCTGTGTTGTCTGCGCCGAGCGCAGAAGTAGCCTATCGCTTGCTAAGAACGTGGCAGGCTACTAAAGAGGGTTCGGGGATACTATGTCGACAGGAATAAGCCTGCGGTAAAGTTCCTCCCCGCGGATTCAACCCCACCTAGGTGTCACGACTTGGGTGGGGTTTTTTCATGAAAATAGCCCCCTATTTCCCCCATAAGAATCTTGAAGAGGAAAGCAACACAACCACTTTTAGGGAGCGATCATGAGACTGTCACTACAACAAACCCACTCACTAAAGCAGATCTGTCAGTGCTCTGTATGTGAGAACGACATGTCCGTAAACGAAGACGACGGCAGGGACGTAGAGATCTACGAAACTACCAAATCTATGTCCGGTGTTGAGAGGCTCCTGTTTCTTGTAAGTGAGGGCCGATGTCCTCTATGCACCAGTCATGTGTCAATAGGACAAACCCCAGATCGCATTCTCAAGAAATACAATGCATACGTCAAAACTAGCATGCAAAGGAAGAAATATGCTTGAAATAAAAAGCGGTAACCTGCGCCCACTAAGAGCAGGAGACAGGATCTTAATAGAGGATTTAGGCGAGGGGATGGTGAAGGTATCTGCTGTGGATTTGAACAGCTCCCACCTCCACCTAAGTAAGGAAACGGACGCTGTCCTGCTCACGTCTACAGGACCCTTCTACGGTCGCGAAGCAATGATTGAGCTAATGGCAGCAGCAGCCAATCTGAACGTCGCTTACATAGGTAGGAGCAGGACAGGTAAGGAGTTGTTCGAGCTGAGAGAGCCTATCGGAGAACGAGGGTCTGGAGTAATCCTGCCCCTCGGGCCGTAAACCTACAATTTCTGCGGAGAGATATTCCTGGCACCGCAGCAGGATAAGCCGCCAGCCGGGCGTCCGGGCTGGAGGATGAAATAACACAGGGCGCACTTTTCAAAGAGGTGCAGCGATGAACAGAGAAGAGTACATTAGGCTGTACGGGAGTCCCTATGGAGAAGACACGATACCCATACAAGATCGGAAGATAGTACGCCAATGGAAGGAGAGTCAGGTCGCTAAAAAAGCGTTCCTGAGAAAGCGAGAAGAACGTAAAAAGGCGGCTAAGCTGAAGCGAGAAGCACGCCTAGCAGCTCTCCGTAAAGGTAGAGTAGTTTACGTCCTAGAGAAGACACGAAAGAGCTCATCGCTCAGGCTCAAGACAACCGCTTTTACAGATGCGCTATTCGAAGATGCACAAAAAAAGCGGCAAGAGGCTGCGAAAAAAGCTGAAGAGCGCAGGCCGCACGGTCTTCTCCCGCGAAGCTCTGTAGGGAAGATATCAGAGCGAAGGATGCATATTCCCCACGGCTTTATCCAGTGCATCAACCTACACCCTTCCTATGAGTACCGCGTGTCCACTATGGTTACCGGAGGTAACGACGGCTCTTACCCATACGGAAGGTGGGTGAGGAGTAAAGGTAGCTCAGATGCCCAATGGGGCAGCAGCATGGTTTGGGGAAAGCCAAAAAGATCATTTTGATCTACCTAGAGAAAGCGTGGCTACGCTTTCTTTTTTCGCTATCACTTACTCGAGTACGTTAAGATCGAACTCTATGGAGGTACTCAGTGAGTCTTAAAGTAATGCAGGAAGCAGGAAAGGCGTACAAACGAGCAAAGACGCCTGCCTTTATACAAGTGCCCGTAAGCAAGGCAGAAAAAGAGCAAGTACAAGCATCTCTTGGAAGAGCCGAAAAGGGTCTGAAAGAAGATAATGAAAAAGGCTTGCTCAACAAAAGGACTCTCAAAGCCGCTCTACCAGGTGCAGGTATTGGAGCCTTGTTCTCCGCAAACGTGAAGGGCGCAGAGATCAGCAGGAAAACGCCCGTTAAAGAAGCCATCACTAAACTCCTTAGGCACGGCAAAAAAGGAATCATTGGCGGAGCTGCAGTAGGTGCTGGTACAAGCGCCGCAGTACAATTGCGTGAGCGTGCTCACAAGAAGAAGCTCATACGGCTTATGAAAGAAGAGCTGGTAAAGAGAAAGAAGAAGTCCTCATGAAAAAGAGGGATTCGAGAGGACGGCTTCGCGACTACGACAAAGAGTACGAGCGGGACCACAAGTCCGATAAAGATAAGAAAGACAGGGCCTCCCGTAACGCAGCCCGTAAGAAGGTCTCTGACTGGTACAAGGCTAGGGGCAAAAACTTACCTAGCAGAAAAGACGTAGACCATAAGAACCGCAACCCAAGAGATAACGGCTCTGAAAATCTACAGACAATGGAGCGCGGAGACAATCGAGCAAAGTCGAACAGAGATCGTGCGCTCTTACAAAGACTAAAAAGAAGCGTAGGAAAGAAGTAATCAACTAATCAGTTGTGCAGTTGATCAACTGTTTTATTTAGTCCTCTCCTACTCCAAAGAAAGTAACTCCTTCCGGTAGTGGCTTCTTCTCTACACGCATCTTGCGGGCTGTATCTGCCTCTGCTTGTTTGAGTAGTTTCTTTCGAGCCATAGTTGCAACTTCGGGTATACCGCTCTCCGCTGCCTTTTCGAGTTCTCTCGCCTCTGCTCTTGTTCCTTGTCTTGGTACACGGACGGCGTAGACCTTCTTTGCTTCTTTCGCAACCATGCGCTTGGCCTTCTCTTCGAAGTCCTGTTGTGGATTCTTTTCTTCGACACCAGGGAATATGAGCCTACGGTAACTACCCAGCAAACTTTCGATGGCCTTGCTGTTACCTTCGTTCATAGAGCCAAGTGCTGTAAGCTCCACCTCACGTATCTTGATCCTTTGTTTCTTTAGATGGACCAATACCATGATGTGCTCTTGCAACACCGTCAGCTTATCGCGCCCTTTTAGTCGTTCATAAAGAAGCTCAGCACGAGCCCAACTAATAGGACGCTCTAGGAGTTTCCCACCTTACCAACCAAATCCCCCGCAAGTAGCTTACGCACCCTTCCAGAGAACCAAGTGTATTGGACGATTAGATCGTCAGTGAGCATGCCGGGCAATCGGCCCAAGAACTTCATACGCTCTCTAAGAACCTTCTCGAAATCCTCTCGGCTATTGGGATCATCAAACTTACCGAGATCCGAGCCAATAGGTTTTCCATTTACCTCTTGCAGAGAGCAGGCCACTTGCAGCAAGGAGAACCAATGCCGTCCGTATTGAGCTGCAAACTGGTCCAGGTCGGTGAGCATCATCTCCAACCACAGCCCGTGCTGAGTGGTAATGGTCCGTAGAGTAATAGAGAAGTTACTACGCAACTTGATCTCTTGTTGCACATGACCCTGGAATACCATCTCCTCAAAGTCGAGAGGCTTAAGATCTTTCTCGATTGCTTTGCGACGACCTGTATCTGTGATGGGATCATAAAGAGGATCATCTGGACCAAGTCCCATACGGTCTACAAAGGATGAACTAATGGAGCCAGATACTTCTTCTTCTACCTGTTGATCAATGATACTCTTTCGGTGCTCAAGTAGATCGGCATGCATCTTCATTACAATGCCGGGAGCCTCTTGGTTGAGATCAAACCCACTGGGTAACTCCCATATACCTTCAGCTACAGCTGCCCGTATATCTGTACGAGCCTCTTCAAGCTGTCCATCAAGTCTCTCTTGCTCCTCAGACAGTCGCTGAAACTCTTCTTGGCTCATTGAAGCTAGTTGTGCGGCCCTCTGAGGGTCCTCTGAGCCTACCATGGCCTGATTTTGGGCATATCCTGCCCCTATTCCCCTTACGGGCCCTGTGTCTTGTGTGGAAAGTCTGCTTCTATACTGTTTCGGCGTCTCTTCGGACATCGTTCTACTCCCTGTATGGCCTCAGTGGCCCTTTACTACTACCTCATAACGTACACTATATCAACTTCCCGTTTCTATTCCCACTTCTTCCCTCTCCTGCACGATAGATCAGTTGATCGGACGGAAACCTATTATTTTATCCCGCATAAGTACTGTGGCGATGAGTTTCGCCGTTGTTTTTGTGAATCACCCTAGGATAATTTGATGAAGAATTATAGAGAGTACGAAGTATTCATTCTAAATACGAGTGGTATTGAGTACTCGGAAGAACACTGTACTGAGCCTCACGTAATAATAGGAGGTACAACAGTACTACTCACACCAGAGAACCTGCCCTGCCTATACGACAATGATGTTGAGTATATGGAGAGGTTTGTATTCTCTATACCAGATATGCCTGCAACCGAAGATACTGCATTCATAGACTGGTACAAGAACATACTACCTACTCAAGTGGGTAGAAGCGTACTTTGGGAGAATGGTTGGTATGCTGAGGATTCCGTATCTTTAGTACGACCGCACTTAGACCTTCTTGAGCAAGCAAACGCTGACTTGTTGAACGCCTGCAAATTTGCTCTAGAGTACCTGGAGGCAAACGCAGATGAATACGGAACGAAAGAACGCATACGCGTTTGCAAAGAAGCAATCGCTAATGCAGAAAGTAACGGAAGTAAGTATGAAGGTAGTAATTAATACCCGCTACGGTGGGTTTGGCCTAAGTCCCAAAGCATTGATGATTCTCGATGCTGAGCTTGGCGTAAGTAATACTGGGCACCACCAAATAGCTCGCCACGACCCGACACTTGTACGAGTTGTCGAGCAGCTTGGAGAAGAAGCAAACGGAGATTTCGCATCTCTCAAAGTAATAGAGATATCCGACGATCGATACTACATCGAAGAACACGACGGATGGGAAGGAGTATGGACTCCATCAAACATGAATTGGATTGTCCCAAAGAAGGAAGGTAGCTAATGTTAGAAGCAGGAAAGTATTACGTAGGGGACTTGTGCTATATCCTCAGAGATAAGAACGGATTTGATTGGAAGGACTTGCACAGGTCAACCAATGGTCTTGGCCTAGAGTTAGAGCCTTGGTGTGAGACTAGGTATCTTACTTATAAAGATGCAAAGTTTTTCAACTCAGCGACTTTCCAAGGTGATGGAGAGTTCAAGGACCAGTACTCTCGCACCTACGGAGTAGACGGAGTTGCAATCGGCTGCTTCCCTATGAGCAAGCTCCCAAAGGACGTAGATACTTTAGGAGGTCACGTCATAAACTTTGAGGATGAGTTTGATTGCGAAGAGTGCGATGAGATGAGCGGAGTCATTCGCATAGGACACATAGTTATAAACACAGGAAGTAAACGATGACAAAAGTTTCCCCAGTAAACGTATGGTGGGCTGAGGCCCGTCGCCAAAGTTTAGAGATAGAGAAAGTTGGCAAGGCTTATGTTGCTATCGATGGAGTTGATCGACAACGAGTCTTTTGGCACAACAACGAAACTAGAGAAGCCTTGACCTGGCTGAACTCTGTCTCAGCAAAAGAACAAAAGGTAAGTAAACCTGCACCCAAAAGTACGAGGGCCATGGCTGAGGACATAGTAGAAACTTTCACTGATGAAGAAGTGAAAGAAGCAGCTATTCAAGGGATTCAAGCAAAGTATAAGCAAGACCCCAAACTTATGGAAAGAGATCAGAAACTTTTGAAAGACCACTATGCCTAAGTTTCAGGCTGTAGAAATTAATGAGAGATATTGAATATGTACGTAATTCTTGGTAGTACTTTTACACAGGAAATCAATATGAAGGAGAAGCGCCGTGCCAAAAATAGTTATCAACACAGACTACGGAGGGTTTGCGATAAGTTTTGATGGCGCTGAGCGTATGGCTGAATTGGGGTGTCCCGTCGCTGAAAGAAAGCTCAAAGAATACGATGAGCAAGAAGGTGACTACTGGTGCTGGCATGGCACAGAAATACACAGACACAACCCAATACTTATAGAAGTAGTAGAAGACATAGGACTCGAAGCTAGCGATACCGCAGCTCGACTTGAAGTAGTAAAGATAAACAGCAAACAATACTACCTAGAAAACTGCGATGGATTGGAATCAGTAATGACTCCAAAGAGTATCTCGTGGATAACTATAGGAGAGGACGAAGATGAGTAGATGTTCGTTAAAGATAAAAGAAGCTCACAGCAACTTAGATGAGGTTGCTGTCGGCATATTTGGAGGCCGCTGGTTTTTCTTGGCACTCTCTACAGACCAGAAAGGAGATGAAGTTTTAGTAGAGGACTTTGAAGGTAGTAGGGGCAAAGTACTTGAGTTGATAGATAAGTACGCTGACTCCGACGATACTTTCACAAAGTATGTAAGAGACAAGGTTGCTCTGGACTTACCTCTCTGTGAGGTAGTTAAGAACGGAGGAGCAACTTGGAAAACTTTTAAAGAAGATACTTTCTGGAAAAACATGTACAGCCACATGAACAACCCAGCGTTTGTAGAGTAGCGATGGACATTCAAATTATTGAAGTCCCACCAAACTCAAAAGTAAACCGCTTTAGCCCCACCTTCTCTATATGGGAACGTGGGGATTTTTGGAGAAGTACCACTGGCTCCAGGAGGGCTTGGTCTACTTTGTACGCTGCACAGGTAGCAGTAGCAAACTACTGTTGCCCCATCCTTAAACTTATGAGAGGCAGAAATGAAACCTGCATACAGAAGAGATGATCTCATCGGTCGACATGAACGATGGAGAATGAGAGTAGGCTGCACTAACGCAGCCTTTTTGTTTGGTAAGCCCTCACTTACCGTAAACTCCCTGGACGGATTGTTCTGGGTAGGCTGGCTCTTTCAGAGTGAACTGGAAGAAGCAGACAGGGATGCACCCATCAATAGAATCCCTGCAACTATTGTCTCAGAGATGAAGTCTGGGCTTGAGTACATTCAGCACTTATCTGAATGGTTCTTTACTAAGAACAAACTTGCATGCGACTACAAGTATAAAGACGCAATGCAGTTCGATAGTAAGGACACGCACTCAATCAATATCTATGGTGTACCAACTTATGAGTCTCCATACTTCACTTTCCCTTGGGTAGACGAAGCAAAGATAAACTCTCAAGAAAGAGAACGCAGACCGTCCCTTACTCGTAAGAGAGTGAACGGTCTGTGGTGGTTGCTCGTTGTTTGGGATCTTCTCGAAGAAGACCTGATTGAGTGGAAAGAGTGGGGAAAGAGTAACGGTAGACCTGATGTACAGATGGGTTGGCTATCTACTATGGATACTAAACAAGTAGATGCCACTAAGGTCGGCATTCAATTCATTAACCAGATGTCTGAGTGGCACGAAACTCAGCACCCTACAGCTCCTCGTGGAAGGGGGTAACATGAAACCTGAGCACGTAGACGTGTCGCTAGTCATTGCGACATACACAGTACCCAACACACCTGAAGCTATACAGCGTGCGAAAGATGCGCTGCTCGATGACGTTAGGCAATCAGTCGTGTCTTCCCCAAAACGGCTTGGGTGGACTTTGCGTAACTGCTTTAAGGAGACACCAAACACTGACCCCGACGCACATAACCGTGTACACAGTTGGCTTGCATATGCAAAGGATGAGTGATGAGCGTAGATGATACAGCAGCTAAGAAAGCCTCAGCTCTACGCACAATGCTAGAGATAATGGAAATACCTGAGATGCGAAGAGACACTACTAAGATGTCCAACATCCGGTGGTTGACTCGTAATCTTAGAATAAACCACTCTGAGCATCCGCTGTACGCTACTGCCAATGACCTCACCTTATGGTTGGTTCGGAATGGTACTAGTTAGAGTCGGGCTACCAAAGTCCACTGGCTCATTACCTATTGCTTGTGAAAACCTGGAAGCCCCTGCACTTATCTCTGCAAACTCCCTATGGGACATGCAAAGAGGTAGGTTCAGGGAACCAGGCATGGCAATAGGAGAACTCGACGTTGCGCTTGATAGTGCTGGGTTTGTCGCTATGGCTCACTATGGCGGATACCCATGGACTGTTGAGCAATACGTCGAGTTAGCCGGACTACATTCCTGGGCTTGGTGGGCCCAGATGGACTTCTGTTGTGAGCCAGAAGTCGCAGACAGTCAGTACACCATTGACTCCAGGGTATGGTCGAGCGCATACAACCTCGCCTACTGCCGTAAGGTAGCAAGTACTTGGAGACGTTCGGGAGCTTACTGGCTGCAAGACCCTATGCCTGTTCTACAAGGCTGGGCACCGAAAGACTACCTTCACTGCATTAAACTTTATGATGAAGTGCTTGAAGGAAACTGGCCTGATCTCGTAGGGATAGGCTCAGTATGTAGAAGAAAGATTAAAGGCGAGGATGGCCTACTTGCTATCCTCAAAGCAGTTACGGAAGCACTACCTCAAAACGTAGGTTTCCATCTATTTGGAGTAAAGAGCGGCGCATTACCTCTCTTCAATCCAAGAGTCATATCCACAGATTCTGCCGCTTGGCAGTTTAGGGCACGTATGATTGCCCTGGAGAATAAAGAGCCGTGTACGATAGCGCTGAAAAAAGAGTCGATGAAGTATTGGTACGAGAAGCAACTAGACTCACTCAAGCAGATGCCTTGAGGAAGTTAGATAAAGCAATCGACCTCACTCGTATTGTTCGAGGCGACTCCATTAGAAACCATAAGCAAACAACTACCGCAGGTGGTCATCTAAGTAATTTAGAAAGTTTGCTTAGATCAATAAGAAAAGACGTAGAGGAACAAGATGAATATTACA
>MDSZ01001502.1_pt1 | contig 13617 bp, 10 predicted proteins | sample 811201 | NCBI WGS metagenome assembly MDSZ01 (sample SAMN05326647, study PRJNA326480) | marine metagenome | isolation source: seawater | place: Indian Ocean: North | collected 2010
GGATGATGGAATTTATGTTTTATGTTTTTATCAACCTACGAAAACAAAATAGACAAAAAAGGAAGGGTGTCAGTGCCTGCGAGTTTTAGATCTTATTTATCTAATTTAGGATACAATGGAGTCATTTGTTACCCCTCTTTTAATAATCAATCTATAGAGGCCTGGCCTCAAGATCGTATAGAAAAGATTTCAAGCACAATTGATTCTCTCAACCCTTTTGAGGAAAAAAGAGATTTTTTTGCAACATCTATATTATCTGAAAGTACAAACTTGCAATTTGATAGTGAAGGCAGGATTTCATTAACATCGAAATTATTAAAGCATGCAAAAATAAAAAGCAGCATGTTATTTGTTGGCCAAGGAAAAACATTTCAAATTTGGGAGCCAACAATTTTTGAAAAATTTAGGACTAATGCCAAAAAAAAAGCAAATATAAATCGTGCAAGTCTTAAATGGGAGCAACAACTTAATAAATAATGAGGGGGGAAAAAAATGACAATTAATTTTAGAACACCAGAAATAAAAGAATTACAACCAAGACTTTTAGTCATGGGAGTTGGTGGCGCAGGTGGTAACGCTATAAATGAAATGATTGATAACGGAATGCAAGGTGTAGAATTTATTGCAGTAAATACTGATGCACAAGATTTAAAACATAGTAAAGCAAAGTCAAAAATTCAAATTGGTTTAAATCTAACTAAAGGATTAGGTGCTGGAGCAAAAATTGATATTGGCCAAGCAGCTGCTAATGAAACTTTAAATGATATAGTAAATGTTTTGCAAGGTGCAAATATGGTTTTCATAGCTGCAGGAATGGGAGGTGGAACAGGAACTGGAGCAGCACATGTAATAGCAAGAGCAGCTAAAGAATTAAATATTTTAACAGTTGGAGTTGTAACGCTTCCATTTTTATATGAAGGTCCATCAAGAATGAAAAGAGCTCAAATAGGTCTTGAAGAGTTAAGAAAACATGTTGATACAATTATAGTTATTCCTAATCAAAATTTATTTAAAATTGCAAATGAGCAAACTACTTTTGAGGAGTCTTTTAATCTTTCAAACAATGTGTTGATGCACGGAGTTCAAAGTGTCACTGATTTAATGGTTAGACCAGGCATTATTAATCTTGATTTCGCAGATGTTGAAACTGTAATGGCATCAATGGGTAAAGCTATGATGGGAACGGGTGAAGCTGAAGGAGAAGCAAGAGCAATGCAAGCAACGGAGATGGCAATCAGTAACCCCTTGATTGATGATTATACCTTAAAAGGTGCTAAAGGCTTATTAGTAAATATTACTGGTGGTAAAGATTTGAAATTATTTGAAGTTGATGAGGTAGTAAATAAAATAAGATCAGAAGTTGAGGCTGATGCTGAAGTTATAATAGGAGCTATAACAGATCCATCCCTTGAAGGTAAGATTAGAGTTTCAATTGTTGCAACATCTTTAGATGGTCAACAACCGGAGTCAAAATCGGTTATAAACATGGTTCATCGAATCCAAAATCGAAATCCGGGCTATTCTGATTTTTCAAATTTAGGATTAAATACCTCTTTTAATTTTACAAACAATAATTCTAACCCAGTTTCACATGGAGCAAATGCTTTAAAGCTAGAAAATGAAATAATGTCAGAAAATGTAAGTAATGAAAGTGTTGATGAGGTAAATAATCAGTATCATGAAGAATTATTAAAAAATCAAGATGCTGAGAGTATTGTTGAGAATACATCAAGTGAAAAAGAGATTTCTTTTTCTCAAGAGGCTGTGGAAATGCCAAATAATGAGGATGAAATATCAAATAACCTAAAAGAATTTGGTGTAGATGTAGAAACTCCTGATTTGTTTAATTCTGATCAAAACCAGGAAAATCATCAAGATCTTTTACAGTCTTCTAAAGACGAAATGGAGGAAGATGATCTTGAAATACCCGCATTTTTAAGAAGACAAAAAAATTAATTAATGGTCTTCGAAAAAATAAATGGAAGCCACCATGGTATTGGATACCCCAAAACATTATCCAGTATTGCTGAATGAAATTATTAGCATTATTACCCCTCAACATGGTGGCACATTTATTGATTGTACGTTTGGGCAAGGTGGATACACAAAAAAAATTTTAAGATATAAGGATACAAGAGTAATTGCTTTAGACAGAGATATTCTTTCCAAAAATAACGCTGACAATATTTCAAAAAATTTTAAAGAAAGATTTGTTTTTAAAAATAAAAAATTTAGTCAATTGTCTGATTTAAAACTAAAAAATGAAAAAATTAGAGCTGTAATATTTGATCTAGGTTATTCGTATACTCAAATAAAAGATCCATCCAAAGGTTTATCGTTTAATTCAAGTGGTGACCTTAATATGAGAATGGGAATAAATAATTTTTCAGCAAAAGATGCAATTCATAAATTAGAAATGCATGAATTAGAAAAAATTTTTAAAGTTTTTGGAGAAGAAAAAGAATCAAAAAAAATTGCAAAAGCAATAATTAAAGAAAGACAAAGCAATGAAATAACTACTCAAAAACTTGTTGAATTAATTAAAAGAATAAAAAAAAAACAAAATAAGATACACTCTGCAACAAAAATTTTTCAAGCACTAAGAATTTTTGTAAATAAGGAAATAAGTGAACTTATATATGGATTAATTTCGGCTGTAAAAATCTTAAAAAAAGATGGTATTTTAATTGTTGTTACTTTTCATTCTATAGAAGACAAAATAGTAAAATATTTTTTAAAGAGTCTATCTGAAAATAAAAGTGTTTCTAGATATTTACCAAAAGTAGATCAATCTGCACCTTTACTAAAGATGTTTAAAAAAAAACCAATTATTCCAACCCAAAAAGAACTGGAAGAAAATTCACCATCTAGATCGGCTAAACTTAGGTATGCAATAAAAGATCAAGATTTTTATGAATTTAAGTCAGATTTGTTAGATAAATTTAAACATTTAATAGAGATAGAAAATTTGGGTGTAAAATTATGAGAAAATTATGGGTAATTTTTTTAATTTTAAGTTTGATTTTGTCTACAGCATTCATCAAAAATTCAACAAAAAAAGTCGAAGATGAAATTTTTGCTATTAAAGAAAATCTTATAAATCTTAAAAAAGAGCTGGGTAGTACAAAATTAGAATATAATTATTTAAGTTCAGCAGATAAGTTGATTGAATTTCAACGCTTATATTTTGAAAATGATTTCATCCAAAAAGATATAAATGAAATCAAGATAATATCTAAAGAATCTAATGAGTTAAAAATTAAGAAGTTTGAATTTAAAAATGAATAATAACAAAATTATTTTTGAAGACAATCAAAGTGATTTTTCATTTAAAAAAGAAAAATCAAATTTGAATATAGTTTTTAATAGAGTTGCTTTTATTTTCTTTATTTTTTTTATTATCTTTTTAATTTTTGTAATTCATTCAATTCACCTTGGATCTAGGAATATTAACAGTGAAACAAATAATTTTTCTAAATTAACAACCAACAATCTATATAGAGCAGACATCTTAGATTTAAATGGAAATTATCTTAGTAAAACTGAAAATTCAATCGATATAGGCATCAGCCCCTCAAAAATTATTAATGAAAAAAAATTAATCATTAATTTAAAATATATTTTTCCAAATAAAGATTATATTGAAATTAAGAAAAAAATAAAAAAAGGTAAATTTTTTTATTTAGAAAAAAAAATTTCAGACGAAAATTATGAAAAATTGATGCAGCTTGGCGATAAGTCAATAGAGTCTAGAGATAATTTAACTAGAATTTATCCTCAAAAAAATTTATTTAGTCACATAATAGGTCAAATAGACAATGATAATAATGGTATTTCTGGATTAGAAAAATCGTTAGATGAAGATTTAAAGAAGATACAAAAACCAATCAAATTAACTGTAGATAAAGATATCCAATTTTTAATTAGAAGTGAATTAGAAAGATTTAATAAAATTTTTAACTCCAAAGGAAGTGCAGCAATTTTAATGAATGTTAATAATGGTGCAATATTATCTTTAGTATCTTTGCCTGATTTTGATCCGAATAAAAGAAAGGAAATATCAGATTTAAATTTCATAAATAGAGTAACAAAGGGAGTTTACGAATATGGCTCAGTTTTTAAAACCTTTACTGTAGCTGCAGGTTTAAATGAGCAAATAATTGAACCTGATACAAAATTTCTTAATTTACCAAAATCTTTAAAATGTGCAGGATTTTCGATTAATGAGTATGACAATAAAATACCATCAAATTTAACTACTGAGGAAATTTTAATTAAATCTGGAAACATTGGATCCGTAAGAATTGCACAAAAAGTAGGAGAAGAAAAGTTTAAGCTATTTTTATCAAAACTTGGCATTTTAGATAGAATAGACTTTGATATTGAAGAGGTTGGAACACCAATCAAATTTAATTGGGGCAAATGTCCTCTCGCTACGGCCTCTTATGGACACGGTATAACAACAACATTGATACAATTGGCAAAAGCATATTCAATTATTGTTAATGGTGGTTATTTAATCAAACCAAGTCTCATTAAAAAAGATGAATTCCAAAAAAAAGAAAAAATTTTAAATCAAGAAGTATCAAAAAAAATTTTACCCATTTTAAGAAAAATTGTATCAACTAAAGAAGGGACCGCATCATTAGCTAATGTAGAGGGATATGAGATTGGAGGAAAAACTGGAACTGCTCAAAAAAGCATTGGTGGAGTTTATTCCAATAAGAAAATAAATTCCTTTGTTTCAATATTTCCATCATCTAAGCCAAAGTTTGTTTTAGCAGTGATGTTAGATGAACCAAAAAATAATAAAAATTATATCTATCAATATCGTGATGGTTCAAATATTAAATACAAGGGCACTCCATTTAATACTGCTGGTTGGACAACAGTGGAGGTTACTGGACAAATTGTAGAGAAAATTGGGCCTATTTTAGCCACAAAATACAGTGATGTTTATTAATGCAATTAAAAGACTACATCCTAAATGTTAATAAAAAATTTAGAAATTTTTTTTTTTCAGGCATCGCATTTGATAGTACGAAAGTAAAAAAAAATGATATTTTTTTTGCAATAAAAGGTAATAAATTTAATGGAAATAATTTTATAAAAAATGCAATTAAAAAAGGCTCTAAAATTATTGTTACTGAAGAAAAAAATAAAAAATTACAGGATAAAGCAACATTCATTTACACGAAAAATGCTAGAAAGTTGTTAGCTGAAGTCTCATATAAAATTTATAGAGATAAACCAAAAAATCTTATTGCAGTAACAGGTACGAATGGAAAATCGTCAATTGCAGATTTTTATTTCAAAATATTAAATTTAAGTAAAAAAAGAGTTGCATCAATAGGTACTTTGGGGGTTAAATCAAGCAATCTTAATTTAAATTTATCAAACACAACAATTGATCCAATACAATTAGGGCAAATATTAAAAAAACTAAAAAAATATAAAGTCGAAAATGTTATCATGGAAGCTTCGAGTCATGGTTTAAAACAAAACAGGCTTGATGGTTTAAGTTTTAATTCAGGAATATTTACAAACCTGTCTCAAGATCACTTAGACTATCATAAAAATTTCAAAAATTATCTTAAAGCAAAACTTTATCTATTTGAAAATCTTATTCAAAAAAAAGGAAATGTAATAACCGATCACGAAATACCTCAATTTAAAAAGATCAAAAAAATTTCTAGAAAAAAAGACTTAAAGCTCTACTCACTGGATCAGAAAAAAAATAATTTCAAAATTTTGTCCCATTCATTTAAAGATGAAACTCAAATACTTAAAATACAATTCAAAAAAACCATAAAACATATAAATCTTAATTTAATTGGTAAAATTCAATTAAAAAATTTGTTAATGGCAATTATTGCTGCTGAAAGGAGTAAAATTAATTTAAAAAAAATTTTATCAGTTATCCCAAAAATTAAATCAGTGGAAGGAAGATTTGAAAAAATTGGTAATATCAAAAATAAATCAAAAGTAATTCTTGATTACGCACATACTCCAGAGGCTTTAAAAACATGTCTTTTAAATTTAAAGGAACAATTTTCTGATAAAAAAATTATTTTATTATTTGGATGTGGTGGAAATAGAGATCAAAATAAAAGATCTAAAATGGGAAAAATTGCTGACGATTATGCAGATGAGATATATCTTACTGATGACAACCCAAGATTTGAAAATCCCATTAATATTCGAAAAGATATTAAAAAAGGAATAAAAAAAAGAAAAGTCATAGAGGTTTCTGATAGGGCTAAAGCAATTTCTAGAGCCATTCAAAATTTAAATACAGGTGAAATTTTATTAGTTGCTGGTAAAGGACATGAAAAAATCCAAGATATTGGTAAGCGAAAGATATTTTTTTCAGATAAAAAAATAATTTTAAACGAGATAAAGAATAAAAACTTAACATTATCTAATAATATCAAATCCAATATTATTAAAGAAGTATCTGGAAATAAAAAACTACCCTCTAATCTAATTTTTAATCTCGCAAGGATAAATTCTAATGAAGTTAAAAAAAATGATATTTTTTTTGCAATAAAGGGTAAAAAAAATGATGGAAATAAATTTGTGATACAATCTTTTAAAAAAAGAGCATCACTCGCAATCGTTAATAGAATTCAAAATAATCTATATAAAAAACATCAAGTTAAAGTTAAGGATACATTAAAATTTTTGTCAGAAACATCAAAAATCTTTAGAAACAATATTGATACCAAGATAATTGCTATAACCGGAAGTTGTGGAAAAACAACACTTAAAGAATTATTAGGAAAATCTCTAAAAAGAATTTCCAAAACTAGTATTTCACCTAAATCTTATAATAACAAGTACGGGGTTCCTTTAAGTCTTTTTAACTTAAGTCAGAAAGATGATTACGGTGTATTAGAAGTTGGAATGGATAAAAAAGGAGAAATAGATAAATTATCTAAAATTATAAAACCTGATGTAAGTGTAATAACAAATATAAACTATGCACATGCTAAAAATTTTAAAAACATTAAAGAAATTGCATTAGCCAAGTCTGAAATAATTCATAATACTAAGTCTAATGGATTTGTTATTTTGAATGCTGATGATAATTTTTTTAATTTACATAACAAAATAGCTTCAAAATATAATTTAAAAGTAATTTCTTTTGGTATTAAAAATCACAAATCAGATATCAAATTGATAAATATTAAAAAAGAAAGAAAAAAATTTAAAATTTTAATTAGTGTAAATAAATCAAAAAAATATTTTTTACTCAGTAATAATTTTCAAAATCATATCTATAATATTTTAGCAGCAATATCCGTCATGAGTATTTACATAGATATTATCAAACTAAATAAAAATATTTTCACTAATTTTGAAGTACCAATGGGTAGAGGGGATTTTTCAAAAATTAAAATTAATAAAAAAACTATAAATCTTATTGATGAAAGTTATAATTCAAATCCTTTGTCACTTAAATCTGCAATACTAAATTATGACAAAATTGAATCAAAAAAATCAAAGAAGTTTATTTTACTTGGAGATATGTTGGAACTTGGCAATCATTCAATAAGACTACATAAAACGATTGCACCAGTGATCAATAAAACTAAAATTAATAAAGTTTTTGTTAAAGGAAATAAGGTTATATTTACTTTTAATAAATTATCAAATTCTAAAAAAGGAAGAATTTTGTATAGTAATTCTCAAATTATTGATTTGATTAAAAATGATTTAAATAATAATGATTATTTAATGATCAAAGCCTCAAATGCGACAGGTTTCAATAAGATAGTGAAAGATATAAAAGGATTGAACTAATGCTTTACCAATTTTTATTAAATTTCGTTGAAACTTTTGGATTTTTAAATGTTTTTAAATATCTAACTTTTAGAACTGGTTTGTCAGTATTTACTTCTTTGGTTATTGTCTTGCTTATTGGAGGTCCATTTATAAGATTTTTTTCAAATCAAAAAATTTTAAATCCTATCCGTGACGATGGGCCAGAGGATCACATCATAAAAAAAATAGGAACACCAACGATGGGTGGGGTAATAATCTTAACAGGTTTATTGATATCTGTGTTATGTTGGGCAGATTTATCAAATATTAATATTTTATTTTGTATATATGTAGCAATATCTTTTGGATTACTTGGAGCGCTTGATGATTATAAGAAGATTAAACACAGCAACTCTTCAGGTATTTCATCAAAATTAAAAATACTAATACAAATTATTTTAGCAATTATTGGGGTAAGCTTCTTTGTATATTTTGTAGATTATCAAAATATGACTAATTTATATTTCCCGTTTTTCAAAAATTTGATCATTAATCTCGGGTGGTTCTTTATTCCTTTTTCAGTTTTTGTTATAATAGGTTCATCAAATGCAGTTAATCTTACCGATGGTCTTGATGGTTTAGCAACTGTTCCAGTAATGTTAGTTGCGGCCTGTTTTGCTTTTATAAGCTATGTTACTGGCAATATCGTTTTTTCTGACTATTTACAAATCCCTTATATTGAGGGAACAGGTGAAATTTCAATTTTTTGTGGAGCTATCATTGGTTCTTGCTTGGGCTTCTTGTGGTTTAATGCTCCTCCAGCTAAAATTTTTATGGGAGATACTGGCTCATTATCTTTAGGAGGATCTTTAGGAGCTGTAGGAATAATTACAAAACATGAGATTGTATTGGCCATTACAGGGGGCCTTTTTGTTTTAGAGGCAGTTTCAGTCATGGTCCAGGTTATTTCATATAAACTAACTGGTAAAAGAATTTTTAAAATGGCACCTATACATCACCATTTTGAAAAAAAAGGCTGGCCTGAATCCACAGTCGTTATTAGATTTTGGATTATTTCAATTATTTTAGCAATGGTTGGATTGGCTACGTTAAAATTAAGATAATGGTAATTAATTTGAATATTTTTTTAAACAAAAAAATATTGATTTATGGCTTAGGAAAAAGTGGATTATCAGCTTTTAATTTTTTGAAAAATAAAAGTGATGTGCTCTTATTTGATGATTTTCAAAAAAGTAATATTTCATTAAATATAAAAAAAAAAATTATATCCAGAAAAAAATTACTGGAATTAAATTTTGATCAAATTATCTTAAGCCCAGGTATTGATATAAATAAATGTAAATTATCAAAATTCTTAAAAAAAAATGAAAAAAAGATTTTTACAGATTTAGATATTTTTTATACTTTTTACAAAAACGAATGTATTACAATAACTGGTACGAATGGAAAATCGACAACAAGTCAACTTTTATATGAAGTTTTATCCAAACAAAAAATCGATGTAAAATTGGTTGGAAATATTGGAAATCCTATTTTATCAATTAGAAACGTCAAAAAAAAAACAATATTTATAGTTGAGGCTTCTTCTTATCAACTAGAATATAGCAAGTTATTTAGATCGAAATACGCAGCAATAATTAACTTATCTCCTGATCATATTGAAAGACATGGGACAATCAAAAAGTATATAAAAGCTAAATTTAAGTTATTTAAAAGTCAACTCAAAGGAAACTTTGCTTTTGTAAAAAAACATGATTATTTAATTAAGAATCATCTTAAAAAAAATAGATATAGAGGAAAAATAATAAAAGTAGATAACAAAAAAACAAATATCTTTTTGAGAAATATAAAAAATGAATATTTTAATAGTGAATCTAATAAAGAAAATTTATCATTCGTTATAGAGATATTAAAATACTTCAAAATAAAAAAGAGCATACTTATTAAAACTATTCAAAAGTTCAAAGGGCTTAAATATCGACAGCAGATTATTTTTAGAAATAGATCTTTAACAATAATAAATGATTCAAAATCAACTAGTTTTTCCTCATCAATCGGTTCTTTAAAAACAGCTCATAAAATTTATTGGTTATTAGGTGGTATTCCAAAAAAGGGAGACAAATTTAAACTATCTAAAAAATATTTTAACAATATTTCTGCATTTGTTTATGGAAAAGATAAAAAATTTTTTAATAAGGCACTTCATGGTAAAATTGAATATAAGAATTTCAACAATTTAAAAAATGCACTTAAAAAAATTATATTTATAATTAGAAAAAAAATTCTTACTCATCAAACAATTTTATTCAGTCCATGCGCTGCTTCTTTTGATAACTTTAAAAATTTTGAAGATCGGGGTTTTTATTTTAATAAACTGATAAAAAAAAATCTAAATGGAATACAAAAGATTAATTTATAATTCATATTATGAATGGTGGAAAAATATTGATAAATTTATATTTTTTTTAATAATAATATTATTTGTAATCGGATTGTTTTTCTCATTAGTATCTACTTCATTAATAGCTTCAGACAAATTAGATACAAACGATTACTCATTTTTTTTTAAACACTTAATTTTCTTTGCTCTTGGAATGATTGTTATTTTTATTCTCTCATCAATAGAGCAAGAAAAACTATTAAAAATTTCCTATCTAATTTTTTTTCTCTCATTATTTTTTTTAATTCTGGTCCCTATTATTGGAATTGAAGTTAAAGGATCGCAGAGATGGATTGATTTATATTTTTTGCCTAGATTTCAACCAATAGAACTTGTTAAGCCTTTTTTAATTATTTTTATAAGCTTAATTCTAAGCAATCAAAAATACAAAAATATTTTTTTGAAATATTTATTTTCTTTTTTAACAACAATACTTGTGGCATTATTATTAGCCATTCAACCAGATATAGGTCAAACATTTTTAGTTTTTTTTAGTTGGTTTGTTTTGATTTTTACCTCAGGAATAAGTTTGATACTTTTAACATTTTTATTTTCATTTATAATTTTTGTGCTTTCATATTTGATTTTTTTTGTTACCAAATTTGAATATATAAAAAATAGATTACTATCTTTTTTTAATTCAGATTCTGGCACATATAATTTTCAATCTGATAAGGCTATAGAGTCTATTATAAGCGGAGGATACCTTGGTAAAGGAATTGGTGAAGGAACATTGAAAAATAGGGTGCCTGAGGCACATACAGATTATATAATATCTGTAATTGCTGAAGAGTTTGGTGTTATTGCCATAATTTTAATTTTATTATTGTTTTTAATCTTTACTTATTCGGTATTTAAAAAAGTTTACTTGATAAATGAAGATAAAATTAAATTGATTTTGACAGGATGTATTAGCCTCATATTGATGCAAGCTTTTATACACATTGGAGTAAATATAAGATTATTTCCAACAACAGGAATGACACTTCCATACATTAGTTACGGAGGGTCATCTATGATTAGTATTTCAATTTTATCAGGAATAATTCTAAATTTAACTAAGAGAAAAGTTTATTAAAATGAAAAAAAAAATTTTAATATCAACAGGTGGGTCTGGAGGACATGTTATTCCAGCAATGATTCTGCAAAAACATCTAAACAAGAATTATGATGTAATTATTTCTACTGATACAAGAGGATATAAATACTTAGAAAAAAATATTCTTAATTATAGAATTATTAATACGCCAAAATTAAGTAATATTTTTTTTTTACCATTCAATTTATTACAAATTTTAATTTTAACTTTTAAATCTATATTTCTTTTAAAAAATGAAAAAATAGATAAAGTTATTTCAACAGGTGGATATATGTCCTTACCTTTAATTTTGGCAAGTATCTTATCAAATCTAAAATTTTATTTGCTTGAACCTAACTTTGTTTTAGGACGTGCTAATAAATTTTTTCTGAAAACTTGCGTTAAAATACTATGTTACACAGATAAAATTAAAAATTTTCCAATAAAATATAAAAAAAAAATTTTTATTATTAGTCCTCTAGTTAGAGAAGAATTTTACCAACAAAAAAATAAATCAAATAATGAAAATTTTTTTAATTTATTAGTTGTTGGTGGTAGTCAAGGAGCAAGTATTTTTGACAATAATTTGAAACAATCAATTGTGAATATTTCTAAAAAGTTTCCTATAAAAATAACACAGCAGACGAATCAAAAAAACGTCTTTGAATTAAAAAATTTTTATCTTAAAAATAATATTGAAAATAAGATATTTAATTTTGATAAAGATTTTATAAATATCTTAGAAAAAACAGATCTTTGCATTACTAGAGCCGGTGCATCGACCCTAGCCGAGTTAGCAATTTCAAATATTCCATTCATAGCTGTACCATTATCTTCAGCAAAAGATAATCATCAATTAGAAAATGCAAATTTTTACAAAGAAAAAAATTGTTGCTGGATATTAGACCAACTTTCTTTTGAGGAAAAAATAGAAGATTTTTTAAGAAATATTATCATTGATAAAGACGACTATTTAAAAAAAAAAGAGAATTTAAAAAGATTAAATTATCAAAATACTTGGATTAATGTTAATGAAAAAATATTAGATATTTTAAAATGAAAATAGAATTAGCGAAAAACGAAATCATTCATTTCATAGGTATCGGTGGAATAGGTATGAGTGGATTATCCCTTATAATGAAAGCAAAAGGATTCAATGTTCAAGGAAGTGATATAAATTTTAATAAAAATATTGAAAGATTAAAAAAAGAAAAAATTAAAGTATTTATCGGACAAAAAAAACAAAACCTTAAAGATGCAACTATAACAGTAATTTCTTCTGCAATTAAAAAGAATAACCCTGAATTAATTGAAGCAAAAAAAAAGAAATTACCTATTATTAAAAGGGGAAAAATGTTGGCTCATATTGTTTCCCTTATGAAAAATATTGTTGTTGTAGGTTCCCATGGAAAAACTACTACAACTTCATTAATTTCATCAATATTTGAAAAAACTAAATTAGATCCTACGGTAATTAATGGTGGTATTATTAACTCAATAAAAAATTCTGCAAAATTGGGTAAAAGCGATTGGTCTATATTAGAGGCTGACGAGTCTGATGGGAGCTTTATACATATCCCTCCAACATATTCTGTCATTACAAATATTGATAGAGAACACATGGATTTTTATAAATCGATGGATGAATTAAGAAATTATTTTTTTCAATTTGTTGAAAAAGTCCCATCATTTGGAAAATCATTTATTTGTATCGATGACAAGATAAATAACATTTTAGTGAAAAAATTAAATAATCAAAACTTTTATACGTATGGCTTGAGTTCACAATCTAACTTTTTGATAAAAAATATTAATCAAAATAAAAAATTTACTGAATTTGATTTGTTTGTAAATCTACCAAATAAAAAGAAATTTTATATACGAAAAGTTAAAACACCTTTGATTGGAGTACATAATGTAAGAAATTCTGTTGCTGCAGCTGCTGTTTCATTAACTATTGGTATTTCTATATCTAATATAAAAAAAGGTTTATTAAACTTCAAAGGAGTTCAGAGACGTTTCAATAAAATTTTTACTTATAATGGAGTAGATTTTTACGATGATTATGCCCATCATCCTACAGAGATAAAATTTGTGCTAGAAGGGGTAAATAAAGTTTATAAAGGTTATGAAAAATTTTGTATATTTCAACCTCATCGTATTTCAAGACTGAAAGATTTGAGAAAAGAATTTTCTTTTGCATTTAAAAATACGGATGTTGTAGTTTTATGCCCAATTTACTCGGCTGGAGAAAAAATAAAATTAGGTTTTAATTATAAAGATTTCGCGAAAGAAATAATAAAAAATTCAA